>CEOA01037247.1_pt1 | contig 11355 bp, 4 predicted proteins | sample 530251 | NCBI WGS metagenome assembly CEOA01 (sample SAMEA2619838, study PRJEB7988) | marine metagenome | biome: marine biome (ENVO:00000447); feature: surface water layer (ENVO:00002042); material: "saline water (ENVO:00002010), including plankton (ENVO:xxxxxxxx)" | depth 5 m
GTAGCTCATTATCAGCGCTGTAGAGGCCAATGCTTGTAATATAAGAGACAGGAGTGTCCTCTCCTTTACTCTTCACAACTATTTGGCTAGAAGATAAATAAGTAGGATTGCTACTATAATTATATTCGTTATGGTTTGCCCTGCAGAAATAGATTGTTGAATTAAGCTCTGTCGTGTTGTTGAAGGAAATATTTTTAACGCGGGAGCGAAACGCATCGGCTGAGCTTGTTATTGAAGATCCAGTAAAAATATCTCTGACATTGTTCTGCGCATCTGTATGTCCAAATCGTACACCTTGAGAAAAGTTTTCAAAAACTGACGCTGTAATCACTGCAATGCCAGCTTGATAAAAAATCAAACCTGCGGAAACTGTGCCCTGATGGACTCCATCTTTCATTGTAAAGTGGCCATCTGAACTTGAGTTGAAGGTCTTAAGTATACCATACTCACCAGCTGGCGAATTAATTCTGAAATCATTTTGAGCGTTTGTGTCTCTGATTTCTAAGAAATTGCTGTTATGTGTTCCTCCGACATATTGACCACCAGTTAAAAGCGTGATAGAGAAAGTGCCTTTTTGAATCTCATCTTTCGAAAGCATTCTAGAAAAGTTTAAGAAGAAAACTTCGTTAAGCTGATCGTCAGCTGTGGTTGCAAAATTACCATCCTTGTCAAACAAGCGAATTGCTGATTTACCCTCAGAGTCAAAAGAATAGCCCATTAAAGTTTGAGCCATCTGGTAATATAAGTTTACTTTCTTATCATTTTGAACACTAGTAGAGGCAGACATAGAGGATGTACTATATCCAATAGCTATATCATACATGTGGTTCGCAGAGGAGCTTAGGAAAGGATAATCAAAAACACTCTGGAACATACCATGAGAATAGTTTTTAATATTTGAATCAGCATAAGTGCCGGACGTCAGACCACCAGTCAGTGGTATAGCCTCGTGCAATAAGGTCTTTGAAGTGACCATATCATTGTTTAGAAAAGTTTTAAAAGTTGTAGCCATTTTTAAGTTCCTTGATTATTATACCGATTTAATAAATCTAACTGGAATGTCAACTGAGTATCCTGTTGTTGCGCCAGTAACCTTAATAGTACTGTCGATGAATTTCACAGTACTAGTGCTTCCTGGAATCGTTGTTAGAGATAGAGTACTGCCGCCACCCAAAGTATTAAACAAAAAGTCGCTAGTATTTAATGAGACAGATGCAGCAATTTTGAAAGTTACATATGTTCCCAAAGGACCCTTCATATTAGTATTATCGTAAACATTGTTGTTAAAAGTAACGTTACCAGCAGTACGAGCCAAGCCAGCTAAATCGCCAACATAATAAGTACTATTAGAGCTGCCATAAGATCCACCTTTTGACAAATAGTAAGTAGCTATATTATCATCATCAATATAACTAACTGGGGTTGGAGATCCATCACCTGTGACTAGTCGGCCTAAGCGATTGTCAATTTGCACTATATATTGATTTTCTTTAAGATCAGGATCTAATGCAAAAGCCTGAGATATTTTGGTTGTATCTAGTCCCTGATCTAGTTGAATAAACTTGCCTCTGTTATCAGACAAGCCAGGACGCACACCACGCATAACACCTTCGCTAGTAGAAAAAACATTTGTTGCAATAAATTTGTCCTCAGTGGCGACAGTTGTACAAACAACATACATATTCGTAAAATTATTCGCTGTGCAAAATGGGGCCATTGGAGATTGCTTGATAATAGGCATAAAGAGCAAATCAGTTCTAGGAATAGTTACAAGTTTAGAGTGCATTGAAGACGCATTGTTAGAGAATGCCTCCAGAATGGGTGTTTGTAAAATTTTAAGATCGTAATAGGCAGACCCACTGGTGTGGTTTTTTTCATACAATTCATAGTTAATCTCATCATCACCGAAAGCAAATTTGGTGATTTTAAAACTGCCGTTTCCTTTCGCTAAGCGAAAACGACCAGTGTCTGTGAGAACTGCATCTAGAATAATATCGCCTGAATTATCTAAGAATGACATAATTTTGCTCCTTTGAAATACATTGTAATTAGAATATCAAAATAATTTTAAACATTTAATCTTGATTATGTTTCCGCAAAAAGGCCACATTAAAATCTATCTTACGCCCAGTGCTTTTGGATGTTAATCTAATTTTAAATCTTTTTGCATTATTTTTTATACTACTAAATAGTTCATAATTATCATTATTTACACCTAATTTAGGTATCATTGATAGTTGTGTTGGATTGGCGGTGGTCTTATCTGCATAATATTCTAATGATGAAAACTCAAAGTCACCTTGGTCAAGGACTGTATGTTCATAATTCGGTCTAATATGCATATATCTTGTCATTTGTTTTGATGGCAATTTATACTTCATATGTATATCCATATCATGAATCTCTATGATCGGATATACAACATTTTTACCCACCTCTCTAACCATTTGAACTTTATAAACAGCTGTTGGGTTAGAAAAGAAATAGCCGGCGGCATGATCTCTGGCTCTGAAAGTATAATAATAAGGGACGCCTTCTTCAATGTCATCTATAATAGTCACAGATGATCCATCAACTTCAATAGTTTGGTAAAGCTTATCGTAAAAATTAAGATAACTAGTTGGAGGTTTTGTCTCTTTTTCGCCTGGCTCTGGCCCTATTCTATATATCTCATAAAAAGCCGGCAAAGTATCTGATTTAAACTTTAAAGCTGTGTTTTCCAAAGGGGGCTTGTTTTGCGATTGGCGCATCTGCTTTAAAACATCTATATCTGATGCAAAAAGATAATTAACAATCATTCCTGATGAATCTTTTGCTTCAGGCCTCTCAGATAAGAGGGTGATTATTTTATTTGTTTCGAACTCTCCCGAATTATTTGTTAAAGTTATAGAAATCGCATCTGAGACATTTTTAAAAGGATGTATATCAACAGACGGAGGAACAGGCGGATTATCAGTCGAAGTTACAACCATTTGTGAATCTTCTTCAAAGCCAAAATATGGCAATTCAATAATTTTTAAAGTTGTTTGATTTTTAATCTCAACTTCAAGCACCACTTTATTCTCACTTACCTGCTGATCGAGCAAGCTCTCAGCTTCACTACTAAAAGGGCGATAGCCCAAGATGTCATTTTCAGATTTTGGTGAAATATAATTATATCTATTACCTACAACAAAATAATAAGCATATACTCTATATGTATAAGAATGGCCATAGCCGATCTGAGTATCGTAGTATATATATCTATCAACATCGCCAGTATTCCACATCCATATATCTTGCTCAGTTTCTCCATTAATATCTTGCACGCTTTTTTTGTGAATTCTGAACATTACTATTTCAGAGTAATTTTTTGTTCCACATTGCAATTCATTAAAATGAACAAATTTTTGTGCTGCCAAGCTTTGCAATTGCTGCTCTAGAATATAAGAATAGAGACTTTTTGTAAATGTAAGACCAGGAGCAGGTGATGAAAGATCGTTAATGAATGGATATCCGTTTTCAACATCAATTCCCACATAAAATGCTTCTTGCTTGTCAAAATGTTCGAAACCATTTTCTGTCCAGCCATCTGAGCTTAACTTAAAGCCATTAAGCAACATTGGTAACTCCCAAGACACAAATTTTTTGTCAACTGTGCCGTCAGCACTGATAAGATCGTTAGCATCAAGGCCCGTTTGGACTATGCCTTGGTCTGGTAAAGCGCTCAACTCGCCTTGGCCATACCAAGGAACATAGTCCATCGGGGCTTCTGCATATGACTGCGGCTCGGGAGCTTGAGAATCGAATTGCGAATTGTAAGAATAGTCCATAGACTCTCCTGGTGGAGAAAACTTATGTGTATTATAAATCGCTTGAGTATTGTTTTGTGCATCAAGTTCTTGCGGGATGTTGAGGTCATCAACTCCTTGAGTCAATGTAAAATCTTCATCAGTGCCGTTTCTTATGGATTTAACGCTAGCGGCTAGGCATCTCATAATGTATTTGTCTGCTTTTGCGTTTTTCAAAAGATATGGCAATATTGGTGCTTCTCCAGGCGTATCGAATTCTATTTGATTGTAGATTGGAAAATATGTGATATTGTCATTGTAATCTGTTAAAAAGTTTGTATTTTCAAAAGGCACTAATATTGTTTTTTCTAAATTGGGAGAATAGTTTGTTGTAGCTTTTTCGTTATTGTAATCATTCCAGTTTGCAGCCCAAGCCTGCCAATAGTCTACTCCTTGCACTACAAACTCTGTATCTAGAAGAGATTTATTATTGTCATAGTCCCAGTGCGCGTGACCAGGAGGCAACTCAGAAGCTGCTTGATGATCGGCATATTGCTTTCCAACAAAAAGTAATTGACTTGGATCGAGTCTGCCGCCCAAAGTTAAACGTCTTGCATTGGCATTTAGAGGATCAAACTTTTTTTCTTTTACTGCTACCATGGCTGTCATAAAGTTATAAAAATTAGGCATTTCCAATTCTAGAAAATTATTTGAACTAATTATCTCGGATAACTGAGGCGGCATAAAATTAAACTCAGCTTTTATCTCGGCTGTAAGTAAATTTTCAGTAGCAATTCCTACTGAAGCAGCCATTCTTGGAGAGAAAGGAATTGATGATATAAAATCAACATGATCATAAATTTTAGATGTGTCGAAAAAAGAACCTTTTGCCGCTGCCACAGCTTGTGAAAATTCTTCGGTTTCTATAAAATCTTGATCTTCTGGATTTAGATGACTATGGCTTGAGTTATTATCCTTCAGGTATTTTATAATGTCGCTAACTGGCCCTCCTTCGCCAAACAAATTCCAGCGCAGTTGGTTATAATAAGTAAAATTTCTTTTTGCTTTCTTGGCAGCAGGCGTGTTAGCATCAGGGAGAAAAAAGAAAAAATCTTTGGGGTCGCCATAAAAATTTACATTTTCTCCCGGCTTTTCCAAAGCAGGGTATACATATTCGATTTTAAAAGGCAAATTAACTAGACTATTGGTTGGGGTTACAGAATTTATAATACCGCCTGCAGGCCTGTACTCTCCTAAAAAATCATAACTAACGCTGTTATGAGGATCATATTCGGTATAATAAGTAAACTCATCTATTATTGGCTGCTGATTGACGCCCTCTTGCGAGAACAACTCAATTTTATTGTTTGGCATCAATAATTCAAAACCAACTAAGTCTTGTGTAAAATCGCCAGGATAGGACGCCACGACGCCAGGTGCCAAGAGTGAATCATAAGCTGTAAATTTTTTGTGTGCCCGAATATGATACACATTTTGAATAATAGAGGAGGGTGTGGGGACGCCTTCAGTGTAGACTGCAGTCTTCTTCGACTCGATCTTGACAATAGGGGGAGGATAGGAATCTGATGTAGAAAAACTATCATACGAATAGCCTGGCGACAGTGGATGTCCGGCACGATTATTTTCAAAAAGATTTATTCTTAATCCATCTCTCAAGCCGCCTTCAAACAGCAACTGGCCGCCGCCAGGCCCGGTGCTCAAGGGGCCGCGCATAAAGCCTAGCGCCTCGCCATCTGGGATATGCTTAAGCGCAATAGTCATTGGTCGGCCTTTTTTCTTGGTATGAGCGCTGGCGTCGTATATATTAATATCAGGTTTTTGTATAGGCATGGTATTCTCTTACTATAATTATAGTGTTACAAAAAAGTATTTATTCAATATTGGTAAATCTAAATATTTCAGTTGGTTATTTACTAATTCACTATCGTCATAGGGCATTAAGCGGCATAAAATTTTGCTACCGGCAGGGTTGTTGTAAAAATCAGGCTCTTCGTTATCAGAAGATGATAAATTTTTCCATATTGGATCTTTAAGGTTTGTTTTGCCAGACTCCATCACTCCAAAGCCACTTAAGTATTGTACTTTAACAATATTAAAAAAGTTAAAATATATTGTTGCCAGATTTTCTTTGCCATACATAGAATCAAAATTAGCTGGATCAAAGTCCAAGTATTTTTCAAGCATAGATTGGAAATAAGGATTAAATAAAGTCGATGAGGCCCCGCCGATCGATGAGTTTGCTACTGTAAACATATACTTAAGTGAATTTGGTATGCCATGAAGCAAAAATTCAGCAAAATTTACTGATATAGTAGGAAAATATCCATAATCTTGTAGCGCTGCGCTATCATATTTTATTCTTAATTTTTCTAATAAATTGTCAGTAGATGGAACGGTAGATGCAACATCTTGTACAAGGAAATTGCTTTTATTTAGATTAAACATATATTTAAATTCGTCGTGTGCAATTAAGTGAACTAAAAGATTAGCAGCAGTGCTAATATCTTGTTGATACTGAGTTACTTTTTGTTTTACTTCTTGAATATCTATTATGCCAGGCAAGTCCTCGGCTTCAACACTATTCAAATCAATCTGTGTTGCGCCGTCAAAAGCTGATAAAATAATATAAGCAGGCTCATGAGCAGCGTCCTCTGGTGTAGCATATTGGGCTTGGCCAGAGTAATAAGAAGACTTTCCCTCCACAATACAGTTTCTTGCCGACATTATTTGTGAAGCAATATATGAATCTTCCAATTGAAAATCATTATTATACGCTGCTGCAGCATCAAGAATTTGAGGATATTCTGCTTTAGATGTCTCTGCTCTTGCAATAATACGGAGCATTATATTCGAATAATTAATGTTTGTTGTATTAAAGCCTGCAAATGGCTCTGCAGAGTCATTGTTTGTCGTCAATGCTGGCCTTAAATTATATGAGCCCCGGTCAACAAAAACTTTTGATGGTGTTAGAAAATTGTACTTTGCTACTTCAGGTGTGCCAAATTGAAACTTCTTACCGCTACCAAGCGGCAAACTTGGTATCACCTCAGTTGTACTATCTCTAAAATATTTAAAACAGTCTCTATTGACAATATTGTCAAATACGGAACTAGGAAGATTTTTAAATTTTTTAACGTTTTCATTGCTATTACTATCCTCTTCTAGCCTAGTAACATAATCATAACCAGTTAAACCATTTGAAGGAGATCTCATAGTTTGAGGAAAATAATATTCCATCTCTATTAGATTCTTTTGTGTCTTAAATTTATAAACTGCAGAAGAATCTGTTCCGTCAACTGTGTTCGTTGTTGATGTGGTCTTTTTTTCTTTTAAAAGAGACCGCAAAGAAGCCACCACTTCATCATATGATTTTTTAAATTTCAAGAAAAGCCTAGCAGAACCAAATTGAAATGGGGATATTGCTTTTAGCAAATCAGTTCTTTGCTTTTCTGTGATCTCATTTTTAAGCTTATTTACAATTTTATAAGATTCTGTTCCTGCAATCTGAACATGCTCAGTATCAAAAGCAAACAATCCGATTACACCTAAATAAGCTCCAATAGCACTGGAAAGAGAGTTAACTGTTACATTTTTTAAAGCCTTTAATGTATTTGGGTGGTTTAGATATTCTTTAACAAATAAACCTGTTTTAGGGTCAACAATTGGAAAATTTTTCTCAGCGGCGGCATAGACCATTATTTTTAAGTCGTCTTCAATAGCATCAAGAGCCAACTTTCCTGCAAGTAATGTATTTAACGCACTCTTTAGAGCCAGCCTTATTCCATCTTGAACTTTAAATCTTACACCATATTGATATCTTTTATTTGCGTTTTCAGGAAAACGCGAATCTACACCAGATATAAAAACATATCTGCTCCGAACGTTGCCAATACCAAGCGGTCTCTGAAAATTTAAACCAACTTGTTCAAAATTCATATTGAAGTCAGCCATTGCCATTGGCGAATTATCTTCATACAGAGCCACTCCAAAATCAGGCGCAGCTTGTGATACCACTTGATAAGTTATTTCATCTTCTGCAATGATGTCGTAACTTGTAATGACAAAAGGACTTCCGTCAGGGAAAGTCTGGTTTGGGGGCTGATATGAAATCTCTTTGTAGTGACCACTGGTGTGTGGATCTGGATCGTCACCCTTATAAGATTCAAATCTATTCTCAGCAAAATCTGGATTAAAATTTAATTCCTTTACAGCTCTTCTGACTATTTGCAAATCTTTTATTTTTGTCTCAGCGCGGGCAGTATCTCTTATTTTTTTAGTTTCACTAAAGGGGGCGATATTTAAACTACTATCTATCTTATAAAACCAATTAAATAAAGATTGCTTTTCTAGTAAAGATCCGACGTCAATACCAAACATAAAATTACAATTTAAGCGAGGACCATATAGAGTATTCTCCTGTTTGGCCTCTAATGATAGCCAAGCATCAGTGAAGACAGCAGGATCGTTCAGAACTATATTTTGATTATATGCGTGTAAATTTTTTGCCCCAACAAGATTGTTTGAAAAGTTTTCAAACTGAAATTGAATCTGTTCCAATTTTTTAAATATTCTGCTATCATCTATTATTGACTCTGGTGCTTTAACTAAAGTTAAAGGCTTATCCCCTAAAGCAAGATTGGCAAAAGGTGTCTGGTAACCGGACATGTCGAGACCGGAGGCGCCGGCTTGACCAGAGCCAAAAATTTGTCCCATATTATCGGTATAGTAATTAAAACCCAGTAAAGTATAGTCTCCTGGATTTTCATTATATCCGTTGTCTAAGAAAGGTTTAGCTGTTGTTGTATTGACAGCTAAACTGCTTGCTGGATCAACAGCTTTTACATTACCAAAATATTGTTGGTTATTACTGTCTTCTAACAAAAATAGAACGTCAGTTTTATTCACATCTCCGTTTTTAATAACTTCTTTTACATTTGGTGTAGAGTGAATTAAAAGATGTACTTCATCTGTAGTAGCTCCGCCCACAAATTGGCTACCAGCTCCAAAGAAATATGAAAAATCTAAATCAGGAAATATATTGTCACCATAATAATCAGTAGCTGTGGAAAATGATTCATAGTCAAAATAAGTAAAAGCCATATAGGACAATCCTAGCGGATCTTCTTTACCTAGAGTAAATTTAACTTGAAAAGGAATGTTAACTATTCTTTCATCGCTTGCTGGAATTTTTTCTACTTGTAGTGGCTGTGATTCAGAGTAACTAAAAAGTGAATCGCTTTGCAATAAAGAAGAAATAATAGCATTTTGAATTTCTGGATTTGTTATATCCGTTGGCGAGTCTGGGTTTTCTTTTAGTATGTCTAAGTATTTTGGAATTCCATACTCTATAACCTCTCTTAAAGAAAATTCTTGTACTGTATAATCTTTTATGTTTGAGTCTTGTGATTTTAAATCATTAAAAGCTTTCCAGTTCGACAACATTAGATTGTCAAATTTGAAATTTTTTCTATTGTATTGTGCTAGCCAATTATAAATTTTACTTTCATAATATTTGTTAGGAGAATATGCACTGCTATCTGCATATTCATAGTGCGACATCTGAACAACCAGCAGCTTAACATGATTCAAGAAAATATTATTAAACATCCACATCGTATTTTGTGAACTAATATCAATTTGATCTTTTAAAACAAAATTGATTGTTGTTGTCATTGTGTCAGCTTCGTCATTAATATCGGCAGTTGCATCCCAAGTTTTAGGATTTGGCTTATTGCCAGTGGCCTCGCCAATCTGGTCAATTGCGATAGCATTCATAAAATTACTTTCGTCGCCATGGCTTTTGTCCATGATATGCGGATCATCGCTAACCATAGGATTTGTATCTCCGCCAGATTCTAAAATAATTTTTTGAAAATGAACGGTTGGCAAAATTGTGCCGATTAATGATTGATCATTTACAGACATTAGCAAGGCTCCTCTGGATCAACAACATCTTTGTTGTAACTAATTTTAATTTCATCATCAGGACAAACATAGTCGAGCTGATGATCGATAAAAAAGTTTCTTTTTTTGTTTTTCAGATCAACGTCGCATAAAATATCCGCGCCGATCTCTTTATCTACATCTATTTGAAAATAATATTCAACATAACTATTGTCAAGCTGAGCAAATGCTTCGTTAATCTCATCTTCATTGGATGTTAATTCCAGCATAGTTTCATTAAAAAACGAAAGCGGTATGTTTGTTTCTGTTCCATCTGGATTTTGTTCTATTCTAAAAACTTCTATATCAAAGTTTTCTCTAGAAAAGTCAACATTTCTTTCTATGACATCAAGAAAAACAAATTCTTGGTTTTGTGTTAAATAAGTTCCATCATCATAAACAGCTGAAGCTAGCTTGCCAAACTTAGGATCGTAATCTAATACACCTTCTTGGCTAACCTGATCAATAGTTCTTTCCTCTTCCTCGCTAAAAGCGTCTGGCACTAAAGGAAAAGCATCAATAAGTGCTGAATCATCTGCACCTGCAGGGAAATCGCCTGCCTCAAAAATCTCCCCACCTTCATGAGTAAAAGTTTTAATGGTGTGTTCCAGCTCCAATTGAGGAATTTGAACAAAATTTTCTGACGAGCCTGTCATAAACGAGGCTGATGAACTGATCGGCGCCTTAAGAGACTGTACATCCCAAGCTGGCTTAAATACTCCACCCACTTCTGATTTTCCTAATGGCATTGCTGAAAACATTGTTTTTTCTGCATTTGACTGCAATTTTGGAGAAAATAAATTATATAGATACTTGTCTTCAAGTGTATAGAAATTATCTTCGTATAACACGCCACCATATCCTAATTGCAAATCGCCTCCACGAATATGTTCATTTAATTCAGTTATTTCTGTCTCAACACCACTATAAGCAGTTTGTATTTTAATTCTTGGTGTTTCTTTGATTCTTTTTGCTATATTGTTTTGCTCTTCTAGTTGCTGTGAAGATCCTGTGACTGGGGGCTGACCACCATATTGATTGTCATAGATCAAATCATTATCATAAAAAGAATAATATTCCGGCTTAAGCTTTCCCAAAGATAAAAGTGTACGCCCATATCTCGTAAGTTTTAAATCAATAACCTCTTCTTTTCTATTAAAAAACGTAGTCATTTCTGATTCCTCTATACATCTCTATTGTTTTCTTGCACTGTCTTAAATACTAAACTCATACCTTGGGTTGGGTCCTCTTCGTTTGCACCTCTATCACTTTGATAGCCTCCATCTTGAGGCCCGCCTGCGAAGCCGCCAACAAACTCTCCAGATGCACCAGGCAAACTAGCTTGTTCTTCGGGCCGCATTCCAGTAGACTCAGATCGCTGGGGTGGAGGTCCTTGCGTTGGTGGCTGCTCTGGCACGCCACCGTCAGGTGGCACATAAAGGTTGCTGCTAGGAGGGTTATCTACTACTCCAGGATTATCGTAGTCAAAAGGTTCATAATCTGAAAATTCTATACTGCCGGGGCGAGGCCTGGTAGAATCTGGCCTGGCGCCAGGAGTCAATGTTATGCCGGCATTCATCTTAACTAGCTCGACCATAGAAAAGAAATCGTATGGCCAATT
>CEOA01007245.1_pt1 | contig 11331 bp, 15 predicted proteins | sample 530251 | NCBI WGS metagenome assembly CEOA01 (sample SAMEA2619838, study PRJEB7988) | marine metagenome | biome: marine biome (ENVO:00000447); feature: surface water layer (ENVO:00002042); material: "saline water (ENVO:00002010), including plankton (ENVO:xxxxxxxx)" | depth 5 m
TATGGTTTTACTTTGTTTTACTTAGTAAATCAAGTGGTGGCATTATTACTTTAACGTCCTGAGCCATCTCCTCTGGCTTATAACCCTTGGCTATCCACTCTGATTTTTCCTTAAAAACCTCACCTGTTTTCTTATGTCGATAGGTTTCCTCTACTGTTGCATTCTTTATTTCCATTAGTCTATTTTCTCCTTTAATATATTTAAGTAACTTACGCCAAAATCAAATGACCCAGTGTTACTTGACTGGATTGTAAGAGTTGTACCACCCTCAACTATTAACGGTTGAGTCAATAATTCTTTTGTAGTATCAGCAGTTAAAGCAGCTGATTTTATGGCTGTAATAGAGTTGTTTGTTACAGTAACTGTAGGTGTAGATGCTGAAGTTACTAATATTGATTTTATAATATAAGTTTCATTTACCTTTGGATTACCTGTTCCAAAAGGATTTAACGCGTTACCTGTAGTATCATTATCTTTACCCTCAAACTTGTATTGGTTTATTACCGCCATTATTCTAAAAAGAAACTTTTAGCCTCTATCTCCTGTTTAACTTCATCTTGAAAAGATGTATTTAATTTTGTTATTACAGAGTCCAGATCTCTAACTAAAGACTGTAAGTTAGATTGACTATACTCTCGTTCTGCTCTTGTTAATGATTCTACTATCTTAGCCATTATGAACTACCTTGATTTTTAGCATTTTCTATTAGTGCTTGAACTTTTTCTACATCTACTACCTCTTGAGTAGGCACTGTAGGATTATAGTTTATATTAAAACGATCAAAAGAATCTAAATTATCTATATTAGGTGTTGGGACATTAATTTGTGCATTAGGATCAAAATCTAAAGTACCTTGTGGAATTCCATATAAACCTAAACGATTAAACTGAGACATGTCTCTTGGTTGAGCACCAAAAATTCCTTTACCATAATCATACGCAGTTCCAATTGCTGAGCCTAGAATTGGTATGCCTGTTACTAAACTTCCTATACCTCCAAGAACTCTTCCTAAAATTCCTGGTTTAGCTTCTCCAACATCTTCCTCTTCAGAGTAATATTCTAATTGTCCTGTAACAGGATTTATTCTTGTTGTAATAGTACCCATCGGATTATTTCTTCTAAAAAGACGATCAAAAAAAGTGGGACTTGTGCCAACAGTGCCTCTATATCCACTTGGATTAAATAAACCTCTTCCTACAAATTTAGTTTTAGCTCCAACATATTTTAGTCCATCAGGAGTATTGACATATTCCGGCACTGCACCTTTTGCAATATTTCTAGATCGAACCGTATCTCCAGTAGGACTAGTTGCTGTGGTTCCAGTACCTGTCATCATTTTGTAATAAGCAGATTGTTTATAGTCTTCTGAAGATCTACCACCTTTTCCTTTATCTGGATCTCCCGCTCCTGCCCCAGAACTTGTTCCTGCTGACCCTGCAGAATATCCTCCAAGATCTCCTTGTAATGATATTATACCTTTTGGTCCTTTATTTGGTTTACCATCTTCAAGACCACCGTGCATATTAAGTGCAATTAAAACTTGTTTTTCTGGTTCTGTTATGTAAGCTAATTCTGTGTCAGGATGATCTGGTGATGATTTCCATCTTACAGGAACTTTGACTTCTTTTTGTTTACCTAAGTAATTAGGACCACCTCCCTGCATTGCAGGTTTTTTATCTTCATATTTAATTTTTTTATCTACAGACATTATCTTCTGCCTCCTGGATGTATATCTAACCTAAAAGTCCCTAATTTCCAATCTTCATTAGTTGTTGTATTTGCTACTTTTAATGCAATAGATCTAGCTCTTAACCTAGTATCTTTCTTGGTAGTGGTAGAGTCTATAGTAAAATCGGTTGTTGTTGGTGTGCTATTAGGAAAGTTTCTTGTAACAAAACTAACTTTTGTATTACCCGACTGTGAAATAAAGTCTGGTAAAAATCTACTTATTCTCATTATAAATTCTCCATCTCCTCTAAGGTCTGGTGTTCCAACCACTTGGTTAGAACCTTTTCTTTGTGTAATATCAAAATCACCAGAAGTAATTGTTGCAATAATAGCAGTTGTTACTCCACCAGCATTAATCTGATCTGTCCCTGTTTCCTGTTTATAGTATATAGTACAGCCATCAGTGTTGCCCGTAACATCATAAGAGTTGTTACTATCTGGGTCATATAATGTAGCGTGTGGTTTTTCAAATACTGCAGAGTCTTGCCATGCTGCTCTAGCTAATGTTCCAGTAGTCCATATAGGTCTTCTAGATGTAGAGTCTAAATAATTATAGGTAACCATTCTGTTTATTTGATTAGAGTTAGCTGTGCTGTAATACCAAGTTATTTCTCCAAATAAATTATTTAAGCCAGCGTTAATAAGATCTCTTGATACAACATTTATATCATCGTAGACAAAGTCTTCTACTAAACAAGGCAACGATTGTAATTGACCATCGTATGTAAAGAAACCATTCTCCGACATCCAGTACGCTTTACCATCAACTTCAATACATGCATTCTTTCCTAACAATCCACAGTTAGTTCCTACTTGTTCAAAAGCAAATGTAAACGGTTGTCCTACAAACTTCATTAAAAATATGGCTGTATCGGTCCAAACGTAGATGGCATCTCTACCTTTAATAGCTCCCATAATTTTAGAACCATCAGCTAGTCTTTGTGTTCCAGCGGTATTGTCTGCTCTTACGGTATATGCATTTGTACCATCAATATCTTCTTGAGATGAGAATCTAATAAACATATCATCTTGTGTGCTGCTAGAACCTATTGTTGTTTCTGTTCCAAAGAAAACTAAGTGACGATCCGGTGTAGATACTAATACATGACGTGATGCTGTTGGAGCATTAGCTAATAGAGTTGCTCTTGTAGATGTTGCTCCGGCTCCTGCCGCATCCCATTCAAAACACGCACCATTATATATAAGTGCAATTAATTTTGTACCATAATTATCTAATACCCATAAACCAGGGTCAATAGTAAAGTCTTGTGCTGAAGCATTACCCCACCCAACAAAGTCTGTTATGTTTGTAACCGTAGCTCCTGCTGAGTGAGTTGAGGCTGAAGTTCCGTTAATATTTCTTGCACCTCCACTCAATGTATTTGTTGTAGTATTATTGTTGGTGTAGCTAATATCTTCAGTTCCAATTCTAATTGATCCCGTTGCTGGAAAGGCTGCAGAACTAGTTAACACAATTGTGGTGTCAGACGTATTAGTTATATTAGCTGCTAAAGTTGTAGTAGCAGCTCCGATCGCTGTACCAGACCAAAGACCTGTACCCCAACCAAAACCTCCAAGTTGTTGTGCTGGACCCACCGTATAATATATCTTAACATCTGCAGATCCTGCTGCTGTTAAGGGTGTCCCTGATTCCTGAGACGCCATCGTAATAGTAAAGGATGATGTAGTTGGAACCGATGTTACCATAAACTTTTGATCTTCAAATGTTGCGTTTGAAAAAGTTGATCCTGTTAATCCAGTAACATTATCAAACAATACAATATCGTTATCATTTAATCCATGTGTGCTAGGGCAATTAACTGTGACCGTTGTAGATGATGAAGTGCTGGTAAAAGTACATCCTGATATTGTCGTTCGTATAGGGTGAATATCGTAAAAAATACCACCTGAATAAACGTATAAAATTCTATTAGTTCCTATTGCAGCGTATTTAATACCTGCGTTATCGTCCCAATGATGAATGGCTCTTCCAGCTCCTGTAAGCTTATCGTCACCTAATTGAGTCCAGCCCCCTATTTTTTCAGGAGTGCCGTATCTAAATCTAACATTGTCACCATCAAACCATTGCCCCTCGGCCCCGGTTTCTGTAACTTGTTTGTTAAATCCTGGTAAAAACCCTAGTTTCTGTAGCATATATAAAACCTATTTTTTATAGGTTATATCAGATTTATTAAGATTTCAACTTACTTCTTTAGAAACAAAGCTACGGTAAAACGCCATGCAGGAGCATTTATTGACTGTGGTTTTAAAGTATGTGGCTCTTCATCAAACATAATAATTCGGCCAGGCACGTATGGAGAAGTATATTGTATTTCTTTCATGTCTTGTTTATAAAAAATAGTCTCGCCACCCCAGTTTAATTGCCAATCAAGATTAACATAATATAGGACCGATATAGTCCCTTTTAGATGTGAGTGTATAAAATGAAGGTCATTTGGTTTTACAGCGTTTACACTACAATGACTAAAATCTTGTAGAGTATAGTTACTATAGTTTTTTGATTGTTTTAAAACCTGGTCTATGTAAGGTGATAATTTACATCTCTTAAAATCTTCTATTGACCAACGAGAGTGTAGGGCATGTTGATTAGCAAGCTCTAAATCGTCCCTGTCACTCCAACCAGTGATATTAAAATTAGAGTTAATAACCATGCTATAAATATTATTGCGATCAGCAAAAGGCACTATATTATCAAATACTTCAATCATTAAATATTACTTTCATTTTTTAATAGATAGTATATATTATTTTATATAAAGAATACAATGACTAATTTTGAAAGACAAAGAGAAGAACTAGAGAGATGGGGAATAGGTTGCTTTGATGATGTCCCTAAAAACGTAACAGACTATTTAAGAAACAATATTAGTAAAGAAATACCTAAACAAGCAAGTTTAGCAGGTCATTTAAAAGATGAATATGGTTATAAAAATTGGCCTTTATATGTAGAAGAATATTTAATGAAGTGTGTATCTAAAAGAAATTTTTTGTTAGAATACGCTAAAACCATAAAAGCCCTAGACATAGATGTACCTTTTTATCTTGGAGACTTATGGGTAAATTTACAAAGAAAGCATGAGTTTAATCCTATTCACACACACTCAGGTGTATGGTCTTTTATTATACCTCTTCAAGTTCCTTATAAATTAGAAGACGAAGATAAAGTATTTCCTAGTCAAGGTAATAGAAAATCTTGCACATCGAAACTGTGTTTTGTAGTCAATAATAATATTGGACAAATTAATTCTATCGAAGTTGATATGGATCAAAGCTATGTCGACAAACTTTTAATTTTTCCTGCTAAATTAAACCACTTAGTTTATCCATTCTTTACAAGTGATGGAATTAGAATTACTGTATCTGGCAATATTTCTTTACGGGCTTCTGAACCTATAACAAAAGACTCAGAGGTTAAAGAGATTAAAACCTAAATTCTCATCTAATTTTTTCCAAAAATAAGGAATAAAAGGAAAATGAATTAAATTATATTCAGTGCTATTTAAATCTGATTTAATTACCTTAACTGTTTCGTTCCAAACAACATTATTTTTTAATCCGTTGTTGGTAATTTCTTTTGCATAATCCCAAAATTTAGACTGATAGATAGACCCACCATGATACACATAACATATGAAATTTTCATACGCTTTAGTTATTATGTTTAATTCATTATTAACTTCAAACTGTGACTTGTGACCATAGATGTAATCAAAAAAAGATCTATTAATATTATCATAAACAACACCTGATAAAGCCTCTATAGGTTCATAAAATATAGCTCGGTTACCATTCTTAATAACTCTGCCTGTTAAAAAATTTTTAGCTCTATAAGGTCTAAAATTAAATTCATTTAATTCTTCTTTATTTATTTTTTTATTTAATATTTTTTCTAAATCTAAAACTGCTTCTTCGTCTGATGTTATGTCTTTATTAAAAAGATAACCCCAGCCTTGTCGTGTAGATAAAGGGATGCCAAACATCCAGCCATTTTGATGAGCTAGATGATATGTAAAATTCCAATCACCTGGTTTATTTATAGGGTGAACTAAAGCTTTATTTAAAGGCAACACATCACACAAATGATAGTCTTCGTAAGACTCTGGCCATCCCCTACAATCAATCGCATAATCAAATCTATGGTTATTTATATTAACACTATCAATCCTTTCAATTAAACTAACAACATTCTCTTCTACAATATTAAATCTATCTCCATATATCTTTTTACATTCATCAAAAACAAACGACTGTAATTTAAAATTATTAAAATGAAGTGCGTATTGATTAGGAATTATTTGACTATGAAAAGATTTATCTCGCCAGTTTTTATAGTAAACAGAATATTTTAATGTGCAGTCTAATTTATCCCCATGTAAACTAGGATTAAATTTTATAGATTCCCACAATAATTGTGGTAGTTGAATATTACTACTTTCACCAATACCTAATATTTTTTTGTTTGGATCATAAACACAAGTTACTTCTGCGTCCGTGTATCTTAGAAAATGGCACACAGACATGACCCCAACAGTGCCACTACCTACTACAGCTATCTTCATACATTTCTTGTTCTTGATGGTAAACCTAAATGAACTCGTCCGTCGTATATATTTTTATTACCTTGAGTGGCTACATTATTATAATGTAAAAAAACTTGTCCACAATTTTCTCCTTCAAACGCATTTCGCCAATGTTCAAAAATACATCCAGAATAGATTAACATGTCTCCTGGACTTAGGTCTATTTTAATTCCTTCGTTATTGCTTGAAGATGTAATATCTTTGTTATCTGGAACACCAACATTTTTATTAGGTTCTAAAAAAATAGGCCAGTTATCTCCACCTAAATTTAATGTTGTGGATATCTCACAACTAGGTCTATCTTTGTGTCTTTTTAAAACATCCCCTTTTTTATATATTCGTGCATAAGCATAAGTTGGAACTAATTCTAACCCTGTTTCTTTTTGCATTAAAGGTAGCAATTTTTCTAATAAAGTTTCCATAGCAACATCTCCGTAATGAGAGTATGTTTTAGGAATTTGTTCATCGTTCCAATGACCCCACTCTTCTACAAAAGGTGATATATATTTTTGTGCAAATAAAGTTGTTGCTACTCTTCTTTTTAATAAAAAATAACTATAAACAAAATCAGCTAGTTCTTTTGATATCGCAGGTTTAACTACACTATATTTTTTTTCTTTAAACATTATACAAAAGGTTGTCCTAAATGCCACATTACTAAAGAATTTCTTGTTCCTCTAGTGATTGGTTTGACACGGTGCCATAAAAAAGATGGAAACACTACCACGCTTCCTTTTTTCATAATTTCTGTACATGGATATATAATAGTCGGATCATCATTGTTTCTAAATTGAAACTCTAACTCACCACCGTCATATTCAGATGGATCAGTCAAAGAACATATAGTGCTTAGTTTTCTAATTTTGCCTACGTGGTTAGGGTTTTTGTGAGATGCATAAGGTTTGTCCCACGAATCACAATGCCAATCATAATGTTGATTTAACCTATAATTAGTATATTGAGCACACTCACTAAAATCCCACTCAAAGTTCCAGTTTGCATTTCTATTTGCTGCATGAACAAAAGGATGTATCTCGTCGTAAATCCATTTTTCACCTAACCATGTTATGTCTGAATTTCTTTTTTTATGTAAAGTTTTAAGACCTTCATCATCTAAAGGTTTATCTTGATTAGGAGTTCCACCAACAATAGCATGCTCCTCTCTGTTTTCTTGAGATGCAAATTTTTTAAGATGTTCTATAAAACTATTAGAAAGAACGCCTTCCCAGTACCAATACTTTATATCTAAAACCATAACTGTATATTAGACTATACAATTAGTAAGTATTTAAATCAAGGATAGACTTATGAAGGGAGAGTATTTCCTGTAGCTGACCAGCTATCGCTAGATGGGTCATAAGCAAATTCATTTTCATTATCATCATAACCTAACCATCTTTGATTATCTTCATCCCATTTGCTCATGTATGGTTTACCATCTCCGTATGTAGTGGTAGTGGGTACACCTATAGGTGATTGCCAATCGTTATTCTCATCTAATACCCACGATGGAAAAGGTTTATGTGAAATAAATATATCTTTAGCTGGATCATAGTGACCACCAACATCAGCGTATTGTTTTCTAAAATTATGATTATAAGAAGTCTGTTTCCAATAAGTATCCGGCCAATTACCGTTTTCATCTCTATGAAAAGGACCAATCATTTCGCATTCGGATGTAAGTTCTGCAGCTTTATTTTCTGCTCCGGTAGATAAATCTCCTCCAGCAGCATCAACAACTGCGTTGTCTATTACAACAACTCTCATAACTTCATTATTATCTGTTCTAATTTCTGCAAAATGTGCCATAAAAAATTATCTCCTATGTAGGCCAAGTGCCCTCATTTTCGTATTTAAGTACGTCTTGCATACTCCAAACACCAGAGGCTGAAACTAATGTTACTGCGTTTCTTTTGACTAAAACAACTCCGGACCCGCCGCCTCCGCCAGCTCCTGAAAATGCAGACCCGCCGCCTCCGCCGCCGCCTGTATTTGCCGTTCCCGCTTGTCCCGGTGTAGGTGAATCTGAAGGTGTTGTCCCACCATTTCCTCCACCATCTGTTCCCGTTCCAGCCGGTTTACCAGTTGATCCGTGGCCGCCGCCTCCGCCGCCGCCCGCTCGACTCGTGCTGTCTATTGGTGGTGAAGCTGCTCCTGGGCCGCCTGGTCTTCCGTTAGGTCCTGGAGGGCCGTTTCCGCCCGCTCCTGCTCCTCCGCCGCCAGCTCCCGTCGTCGACGGTCCAGGTGTAAAAGTTCCTGACCCATCGTTACCTTGTGGAGGTGTTCCTCCCGGTGCTGCTAATGGTGAAGCTGCTCCAAAAGTTGAAGCTGTTCCTATACCACCTGCTCCTCCACCGCCTCCGATTGTGACTGGCACAGCCGAAGCTGGAATTGGATGATTAGGTGTAAAAAGATAATTTCCGCCGCCACCGCCGCCTGTTGACATATTTGGTGTTCCACCTCTGCCTCCAGAGATAATTAAAACATCAGCTGTCATTGCTGGTTGCGCTGCTGCAGGTACTCCCGTTGCGGTATAAGTACCATTACTTGTGAACGTTTCAACACTCGCTGCCGGTGTTGTTGAATTTATCGGGTCATTAGCTGGCCCTATGATTCCTCCGTTTGACGGCATAATACTACTCCTAACTTAATTCTTCGTAATTTATAGTTATAGTCGCATCACTGTTAGCACTAGCTCCTGCTTCGATATTATCACCTTCTTCTAAATAGATAGTTGTATCTGAATTAGAAGCAACAAGAGTTGCATCTGCAGGCACAGAAATTGTACTTGCAATTGCAATTGGTGATCCACCTGATTTCGTAATGAAAACAGATACATCTACTGCACTTGAACCATCGATATTAGCTATCATTATGTTGTTAACTTTAAATACTTTACCTGACGAACTTCCATTTGCAAGAATCTCAGTTGTTAAAGTTGTAGTCAAAGCTGCTTGAACAGATTTAGCTGTTATCGTTGCTACATTTACTAGATTTGGTGCTGCCATAATTTATTACTCCTTAATATTTTTACCCGAAAATCATTGCCATTGCAATAGCTTTTCCAGTAGTTGCTAATCCACTACCATTGGCTTGAACTTGACCTGTGCCTTTTGGTACTAAATTAATGTTTATATTACTGTCTCCTCCAGTAGCTGTAAAAGATGGCGCATTTCCAGCGGCTGCGTTAGCATAAGTAAGTTCATTAATTGCAGAACCAGTCGCAGTTAATAAAAATAACTCATTACCATTTGTATCTAAAATTGAAGTTCCAATTTTAGGAGAAGTCAGTGTTTTATTTGTTAGTGTTTGTGTGCCAGTAAGAGTTACATCACCTTCTCCTAGACCCGTGTCAAATACACCAGTATTTGTTGCAACACCATCCAAAAATATTATTTTAGTAGATTTATCATCAGCTGCAAAAGTTACAGTATCTCCAGAACCTGATGCTGCTTTTAATTGAACTGTGTTTGAACCTGTAGTTGCGTTATCTATAATATAGAAATTTTCTGTATTAACTGGAAAAGTTACAATTTGATTTCCAGATATTGAACCTGTTAATTTTATTACTCTGTTTTGAGCTTTACCTGTTAAAGCTCCATTATCTATATCTAATGCTGTTGTTTGTGCACCACCTGCAATAGATACTTCTAAGAATCCACCAAGTAATTGTTCAACAAGATTTAAATTTGCGTTTGTTTTATCACCCCATGTACCGGCATTTTCACCGGTTGCCATTAGTTCTAGGCCGAGATCTGAATATGATGATGCCATAATTTTTTTCTCCTATGCTATTTTTACTTAAGCTACATCTGTATATGATGTGTTTCCAGTAATGTCAACATCTGAATAACTTGTATTTCCAGTAATATTAACATTTCCATAACCTAAAGGTGCAACATTTCCTATTGCTGTTGTAGCCTCTAAACCGCTTAGTCCTACAATCATTGTTGTAGGAGTTATTGATCCTACAGCAGAAGTCATGGTTTGACCAGATAAAATATAAGCGACTTCTGTAACTACTGAACCAACACTACTTGTTGCTCCAAGACCGCTAAGATTAATTATTTGAGCGTCTGTGGTTGTTATTGCCCCAACGCTAGATGTTGCTTCAAGACCAGTTACACCTACTACATCAGCAGGTGATATAGCTCCAACTGCAGAAGTCATTGTTTGGCCAGCTAATCCAACAATTTCTTGTGTAGGAGTTATTGCTCCCACAGCAGAAGTTGCTAATTGTCCTGATAAAATTCCTGTAAAATCTATGATAGGAGTTATTGATCCTACACTTGAAGTTGCAGAAACTCCTGTTAGTCCCATGACATCTGCAACATTTAAAACAAAATCTCCACCCCAAGAAACACCAACATCTCCAGGGTCTGACGAACTGCCCCAACCTTGAGCACCCCATGATGTGTCTGGTAGTGCTGTTGTTGCTACTCCACTAGACTCAACATCAACGGTAATTGTTAATCCTGATTGACCCCAGTTTTCAACACCCCATCCATCTTGACCCCAACCTACATTTATTTCCGTAGTTACAGTTGGAGTTCCGAGAGAAGAAGTTAAACCTGAAGGTGCTGTTAATATAACGGTAGGATCAAAACTTTCGCCCCAAGGTTCTTCACCCCAGACGTCACGACCCCAACCTTGTTCTGCAAAACCTACTAGTTCGCCTACAGATGCAGTTGCAGAAACTCCTGTTAGAGTAACAGCTAGTCCTGATTCGCCCCAATTTTCTACACCCCAAGTATCAGAGCCCCATCCTTTTTCAGGAAAAGCATCAACGTCGCCTACAGAACTTGTAGCGCTAAGTCCAGTTAAAGAAATTGTAACAGTATTAGATTGCCAAGAATTTTCTCCCCAGGCTACTGAAGGACTATCACCACCCCAAATAGATGCCATAAGGAGTCCCTCCTTATGCTATTCGAACTATAGCGGTTGTTGCTGCTTTTGCTGGGAATTGAATTGTAAATGTTCCAGAGGAAACTGTTTTATCTCC
>CEOA01016791.1_pt1 | contig 11319 bp, 12 predicted proteins | sample 530251 | NCBI WGS metagenome assembly CEOA01 (sample SAMEA2619838, study PRJEB7988) | marine metagenome | biome: marine biome (ENVO:00000447); feature: surface water layer (ENVO:00002042); material: "saline water (ENVO:00002010), including plankton (ENVO:xxxxxxxx)" | depth 5 m
CTATAGAAGTTGTGAAATTTAATCAACAAAAAATTTTTGAATTCGATATTTTTCAAGACTATTTCAAATTCTTAGGGGAAATTTGTGATTGAAGATTTTTTAATATTAAAATTAGAAGACATTTGTGATATCGAGTTGATAAAATCTAAAGTTCCAATTTTGAGAGGTAAACAAAAGGAAGCAAGAATTAGTAAAGGTGAACTTTTAGGTTCTGGCCTCCAATACAAAGAATTCGAAGAGTTTTGTATAGAAAATAAATACGAAGATTTACTGGCCGAAGTAAGACAATTAGACGACATCAATGTGGGAACATGGAAGAAAATCTCGTCAGTCTATGGTAAAAACATACAAAATAATTGTTTAAAAAGAAATCCAAGCAATACTCATAACTGGTGTGACGAAGTAAATAATATTAATGATTTAGTATTAAATTATCTCGGTTGGTCTAAGAAAGAAGATAAAAATATCAGTCATGGTCATATCATCGTTTATCCTAAAGGTGGAGATATGAAAAAACATGGTGATGGGGATACAAAAAATCGTATTTTTACTATAATTGGATTTCCAAATGAAGATAGAAAATTGGAAGATGGTGGGCTGTTTGATATTTGGGATAAGAGTAATAAAAAACATTCAGTCATACCAAACATAGAAAATATAGTAGTTTTAAATCATCGTACAGATGCAGAGTTACTACATATGGTTACAGAAAATTTAGTAGAGGAATTACGATATTCTATGTATAATATTATTACCGAAGATTTATTGAAATATTATGAGAAAAATAAAAATATGAAAGTTATTAATTTTGTATTTGAGAAAATTGGTGAGCCTAATGGAAAGCCAAATACCACAATGAATGGTATATTTTTCAATTCTACTGAAAATTCTTTATATTACAAGAGAAAGTTTTACGATGTCAATAATATACCTCACGAAAATTATGTTTATCTTGTTGAGCCTTTTGGTGGTATCACCAATATTATATATGGAGATAATTTTATCAATTATATTGATTCAAGAGTTTTAGATGACATTCGTTCTCATAAATGTGATTTGATTATTTCTTCTCCATCCGAAGGTAATTTGAAAGAACGAGATATCAAACAGCTTTATAAAATACTTTACGATAATAATATACCAATAAATAAGGTTACATTCGTACAAAGTAATTATAACTTGGAAACACAAATAGAAAATTTTATCAATAAATCAAAGTATAGTAAAAAAATAAATTCAATCATCACCGAACATAAATTAGAAACATCCAAAGAAAGTTTCATACAGATAAAGAGTGGTGAGTGGGATACAAGTAAGATGAAAAAACCACCCACTTTGAATACCATCGAACAAGTCAAAGAAATAGAAAATGATTTCAGACCATTTAGGTTTTTATCTCATAATAAATCTCTTCGGCCCGATAGGGTTGCACTTTTATCATTACTTTACAAAGAGGGTATATTTGATAAAGGGTTGATTAGTATGGGTTCTGAACAAGGTGGTTCAGCTGGTACATCGCAGCCATGGCCTAAGACATTTGATTTTATAACCGATAAAGATTTGTTGAGCGATGTGATGGAGTGGTCGACTAAACTCGAACCACTTAGACCAATCAGTATCGAGGGTGACTTAAATATAGATGACATAGATAGTGGAGAAAATGAAGGTGCAAATCCTTGTGGATACACATACTCAGACCAATACAGAAAAGTTTACTTTCAAGTAGTCACAGAGGATGTGTTTGAGGCTGAATCGATGTTTTTTAGCCAGACAACATATAAACCACTTGTGCAATTAACACCGATTGTGATGTTTGGGAGTCCAAATATGATGAGATGTCTACATGAAGTTCAAAATTTTTTACCTTATGAATTTATTAATTATGACTATGATTTAGTAGTAGATAATAATGAAAGGTTATTGATGGTCGTAGATGAGATAAAAAGACTATGTAAAATGCCAATTGAGCAACTACATAAAAATTACTATGATGAATTGGAGACTATTTTGAAAAATCAAAATAAAATCTACCATGAAGTACACTCGATGGACGAATACAAATTATCAAGATATTTATTATCACGATGTTAAAATTTATAAAAAATTCAAAACCAAAATTTGATATTTCCAAAATTGATTTAAGAATAAATTCACTTGAATTAGATGATGAAAATCATTATGAAAATCAATTTATTAAAGGTAAGGATAGACACGCATCAATACAAAATAAAGTATGGAACGAAGATTTACCGAGTGAAATAAAAAATTACTTAAATGAGATTGGTCTAAAAAACGAAACATTTACTGCAAATATAAATGTACAAAGGCCAGGTCAAATGGCACCTTTACATAAAGACAATCATTATTATGCTAAAAAATATTTTGGTGATGGTGAGTTTGATAGGATTCTAATATTTTTAACAGATTGGAAAATAGGACAAGTGTTCGGTTGTGTTGATGAAAGTATAACAAAATGGAAAGCAGGAGATGTGTTTACTTTTGAAGATGATGATTATCATTGGTCTGCAAACACAGGCATGTCAGATAAATACACAATTGTAATATCGGTCATGAAGGATAAATTTTTGAAGAATGATTAAAAATTTATTTATAAATGGTTGTAGTTTTTCTGAAGGTAATGGTATTTGTGAGGAGTTGGGTTTAGAGATAGATTCTGAAAAAGAAAAAAATGAATGGAGTTATGGTGCACACCTAAGTAAACTATTAAATTTAAATCATATAAATTATGCCGAGGGCGGTTCTTCAAATAGGAGAATATGTAGAACGACTATGGAATGGTGTCACAAGAATAAAGACATGATGAAAGAAACATTTTTTATAATTCAATGGTCGTATGCTGGTAGAATTGAAGAATGGTTTGAAGAATGGTCGTCATTTCCTAAAAAATATCGTATGAAAGAATATTGGCATCAAACTCATTTTTCTAACAACAAGTTGATACCACCTCTCAAAGACCAAATCTCACATACCCAACTATACATTTTATGTTTAGTAAATTTTTTTCGATACAATAAGTTATCATTTTTATTCTTTCAAGGAGATACCACAGAGGTTGACAAAGACATAAGTAGAGGTTATTTCATAGATTGGATAAAAGATATCGATTTTTTCACCCCTTCATTCGTAGAATTTTCTCAAGGTGACTTGACTCCCAATAAACACCCTTCAAAAAAGAAGAATGAGGAGTGGGCAAACTTACTTCACCAACATTTAAAACCAATTATTTAATTTCTATATATTTATATATAAGTCCAGTGGTAAACAGGAACTTAAAAAACCAAAGACCTAACCGACCACATTACAGACTATAAACACGGAGGCACTTTAAATAGTGTCCTCTTTAACGAGGATTTTTTTATGCGAGTTTTAATAACAGGTATAACAGGTTTTGTTGGTAGTCACATGGTTGACTATCTGTTAGAAAATGTACCAAATGTAAAGATATTTGCTACTCGAAGATGGAGAAGCAAAGAAGATAATATCAAACATCTATTTGGAAATGATAGAGTTGTTTTTGAAGAGTGCGATTTAACTGATAGAGGAAGTTTATCTCGTATTATTAATATGTCTAAGCCCGATATCGTATATCATTTAGCAGCTCAGAGTTTTCCTGAATCGAGTTTTTTGACTCCAGTCATGACATTAACCACAAATGTAATAGGTACTACTAATTTAATGGAAGAGTTGAAAATAGCAAGGGATAATGGTACTTGTAATCCTGTGATATTGAGTTGTTCATCTTCTGAAGTTTATGGTATTCCAAAAAGTGATGAAGTGCCTATTACTGAAAGTAATCCAATACGACCAGCAAATCCTTATTCTATTTCTAAAGTCGGACACGATTTGATGTCTCAGTATTACCATTCGGCATACGATATGAAAGTTATAATAACAAGAATGTTTTCACATGAGGGTAAAAGAAGAGGTAAAAGATTTGCCTTATCTTCGTTTGCATATCAAATAGTACAAAACGAAAAAGGAAATGGAGATGGTTTTATTCGACATGGGAATCTTGATTCTGTAAGAACATACAATCACATAAATGATGCAGTGGATGCATATTGGTTAGCTGTTAATAAATGTGATTATGGTGAGGTGTATAATATTGGGGGAGATGAAACTTGTACTATAGGTGAAGCTCTTGATAAATTAATTTCTAAATCAACTATTAAAGATTTGAAACCAATAGTTGACCAAGATAGGATTAGACCAACTGATATAACCTTACAGATACCAAGTAGTGATAAATTTAGGAAAAAAACTGGTTGGAGACCAACAAGGGGACTTGAAGATATATGTGAAGATTTATTAAATCATTGGAGAGAAGTGTTGTAATGAAACTCATACTAAAGGGTCATGCTGATTATGACTTAATTTACAATTCACCAATTGTTCAATTTTACCAAGAAGAAGTTTTTTCACATAATAACAAATTTATATTTTTTGTTATAGAAGAAGCCTGTTTTGTGGAGTATTATGAAAAACAGAAAAAATATATGGAATCAAATGGGTATACAAATTCAGATTGGGTTTTGATAAGTATAAATTATAAAGATTCTATAAGTTATGAAAATTGGATTAATTGTGATAATTTTCTTGAGAATGAATTACACAGAATAAGTGGAAAATCAATAGAAAGAACTTGGACAAGAGGGTATAAAGAAAAAATGAAGTATAAACGAAGGGAATGGGATTTTCTATGTTTCAATAAATATCCAAGAGCACATAGAGACCTTTTTGCTAGAGAACTTATTCGAAGGGATTTGTGGGAAACGAATCTGATATCCTATCACCATCCAATTAAAAAATATGAAGATTTTACACCACGAGCTATTGATTGTCCATTTGATGATGTCATTTATAAAAATGATGATTTTTCTAACTTTGGTGCACCTGAATGGAATACAGATAAAAATGATGTTGTTATTCCTGATGAAATAAATTTTACCATACCATTTCAACTTTTAGAAAATGTATTTTATTGGGTTGTTACGGAAACTTATTTTGGTGGTTTCGATTATCATTGTGATAAAATTCATGACATAAAAAATCATCATTCTAAACATTTACAGATTACTGAAAAAACTTTAAAGGCCGTGGTGAGTTGTCCCTTTATTGTTTTAGGTTGTGCAGGAACATTAAAGTATTTAAAAGAATATGGATATAAGACACACCCTCATATGTTCGATGAAAGTTATGATGACATACTTTCAGATAGAGAAAGATTTAAAATGGTTATTAGTGAAATTGAAAAATTTAGGGAATTGAGTCATGATGATAAAAAAGAAAATCTTAGAATTTCTTTGGACAATATCGTTTACAATCAAAAACTTTTATTTAGTAAAGATTTTTTCAATACTAAAAATAAATTCATGACTTCTAAAATAGGAAAATTGATATGATTAAAGACTTAGAAACTTTTTCACCTGATGCTTGGGAAGATTTTAGAGGAGATATTTATACCACTTGGGATAGTGAAAAGTATCCAAAACTCAATTGGAGATTTGATAAATTTTCTCATTCAAGAAAAAATACAATACGAGGATTACATGGAGATTTTGAAACATGGAAACTCATCAATTGTGTACAAGGTAAATTTTATTTGATAGTTGCGGACAATAGAGAAGATTCACCAACTTATAAGGATTGGGATTGGTTTGTATTGTCAGCAGAAAATAGAAAACAAGTTTTGGTTCCACCGGGCTGTGGAAACGGACATTTTGTTTTGAGTGATGATTGTACATTTCATTATAAGTTAGCATTTGATGGTGATTATAATGATATTGATAAACAATTCGTAATAAAATGGGATGACGAAATGTGGGGTTTTGAATGGCCACATAATAAACCTATATTATTTGGGAGAGATAGATAAGTGTATTTAACTATACTCAAAGAACAAAATGAAAAAAATACACTTATAATTGTACCACCTAAGTGTGGAAGTAGATTCATTTCTTTTTTAGTTGGAAACAGCTGGGAAATTAGAAAAACTTTTTTTCCAAGTTTAGAATTAATAGGTTCGAATAGAATTGATAAAAATTGGGATATTTCTGAATATAAATTTGATGAAATTATCTTGATAACACGAAATCACATCGATAGGTTTATATCTGCGACATTACAGATTATGAAAAAAGAAAATGTAAATTCGAACGAATTTTTTGAATTTGTCAATGATAATAATTTCGAAGATAGCCATTATAATACAGACTATGAATCATTGAAAAGTATATTTAAATCTTTTGATGGTCAGGTGATGATACTTGGTGATAGCGGACAATTTGTTGATAAAAGATGGAATCAAAAAATTAGAGGAGAATTTTCGATATGTGATATTACATCAATTGAATCTATCGGATTTTTTCAAAGAAATTTTAAAGTATACAAAGAAACTAATGATAAACTTGATTTGTGGGAATTGTTGGAAGTGTTTGACGAGTCTATTGAACAACAACTTCCATTTGTAAAACAACATATAGAATTAAAATCATTTTTTGAGTTTTGTAGGTTTGTTAGGACACCTGTTGTCAGTCAAAGTAAACTTGTTCAGTCAAATAAATCAAAACTTAATTGTACTTATGATGATATCAAAAAAGAAATAGAGTCAGATGTGAATCTAAAAGAAAGGATAGATAGGCATTACTTGAATGATTACGAACACAAAACATGGAGAATTACATGAATATACCAAGTCATTTAGAAAAAGTTAATGATGTTGGATGGACAGCTCAACAACTTGAACAATATGAAATTGAAGCACAGAAAGAATGGGAGACTGGTTCTGTATTAGGACCCGTTCATTTATCAAAAGGTAATGAAGAACAATTGATAGAAATATTTCAATATGTCCATCCGAAAGATTGGGTATTCTCAACTTGGAGAAATCATTATCACGCACTTTTACATGGAGTGCCGCAAGATTGGTTGATGAATGAAATTAAACAAGGTAGGAGTATGAAAGTGATGAACAAGGAACATAACTTTGTTATTTCTGCAATAGTTGGTGGAATTATACCACAGGCACTTGGAGTGGCATTATCCTTGAAAAGAAGAAATTCTAAAAGAAAAGTTTGGTGTTTTGTAGGTGACATGACATTTGAAACTGGTGAGTTTCATCTTTGTCATAAATACGCACAAAATTTTGACCTACCTTTACAATTTGTAGTGGAAGACAATAATCTTTCTACGAACACACCAACAGATGAAACATGGGGAAAGAAACAAAATGTACCCGATGATGTAATATATTACGAATACGAAAGAGGATTCCCTCATCATGGTTCTGGCACTTGGGTTTTATTTTAGGAGACAATTATGGTTGATACATTAACAAAACAAAAACAAGAAATGCAAAAGTTTCAAGAAGCAGAAATGTTGAAAAGTTTGGATTTAAAATATAAGAATGAATTAATCAAAAGTATGGAGTGGTTGGGAGATAAAGACGATACAATCTTTTTAGGTCAGGCAGTCAAATATAGTGGTAATGCTATGTTCAACACAACAAAAACAATATCTGATGATAAGAAGATAGAATTACCTGTATTTGAAGATGTACAAATGGGAATGTCATTGGGAATGGCACTTGATGGTATGGTTCCAATAACCTGTTATCCTCGATTTGATTTTTTAATTTGTGCCACAAATCAATTAGTAAATCACTTGGATAAAATTAGTATAATTTCTAAGGGACAATTTCAACCAAGAATAATAGTTCGTACTTCAATAGGTAGTAGAGTACCATTAGACGCAGGAGAACAACATACTCAAGACCACACATTAGCATTTAAAAATTTATTGAAGAGAGTTGAGGTGGTAGTGTTGGATGAATCAGAGGATATTTTTCCTGCTTTCAAACATGCATATGAGCGTAAACCAAAGTCTAAGTACGATTCTTTAGTAACCCTCATTGTTGAATGGGGAGACCATTATAATGCAAAATAAAGATATATTATTTACAGCTGGATGTTCATGGGCGGAAGGTGGAGAACTTGGTGGACACGAATTTCCTCATGGAAATCGAGACAAAGATAGAGCATCTGCACTCGTATCAAAAGAATTAAATCTTGTAGATGTAAATATTGGTGCAAGTGGACATTCTCACGATAGTATTATTCATGATACATTAAATTACGCGGTAAAAAATCAAAATAATTCTGATAAAATTTTGATGAATATATGGTTGACATCACCTGAAAGGTGGTTATTGTATTTTCAAGAAACTGAAATTCAATTTTCCGTTGGTAGAATGGCTATTGAATCGGAGGTTGGTAATGGTAGACAGACTTATTTAGATGGTATTTTTCCAAATGAACATGGTAAGGAATGGAGTAAACAAGAAGAAAGGGCGTTCGGAGAGTTTGTCAAGTTATGGTATTCGTATTTTCACGATTTAAGATTTTACCTTGATAGATATTTTAAAGACATAATCATGTTACACAACACATTAGAACATTTGGGTTATCAGCATATTTTTTGTAATTCATTTTGGTCTCCCAACTTTACTCTTGGTCAACCTTTCATGGAGAGTAGAAATATTGTTGGATATGAATATGATGACTTTGAATATTATCATCTTATGAAAAAATCAGTTAACAAAAACAATCTTTTATTCGGAACAATAGAAAGAACTCTTTTAGATTATCTTTGGGAAAAATGGAACTTTGAGAAATCTGATTACAAAAATTACGATACGAATAAATTATCAAGTTTTTTTGATAATGAAACAAATTATTATTCAAAAACTGCACCTAATTCTAAAAATTATTTTTTATGTGAAGGTGGACATCCTTCGGAATTGGGTCATGAAATTATAGCAGAAAAAATCATAGATAAATTTAGGAATCAATAATGTTTGAAAATAAAAATGTATTAGTTACTGGTGGAACTGGTATGGTTGGAAGAGAGTTGGTCAGTCTTTTACTAAAAAGAAAGGCAAAGATACGAGTCGTATCCCTTGATAAACCATTGGATTTTTTCGATGTTGAGTTTTTGAAAAGAGATTTGACCAATTATGAAAATTGTTTAGAAATATGCGAAGGGATGGATTATGTATTTCATGTGGCAGGAGTAAAAAGTTCAGCTGCAATGCCTAAAATCAAACCATTGGATTATTTCGTACCGATGATGAGATTTAATACAAATATGATGGAAGCATCTTATCATTCAAATGTCAGTTGGTATTTGTATACAAGTTCATATGGTGTGTATGCACCATCAGAAATATCACACGAAGATGATGTATGGAAAACCTTTCCATCAGATAATGATAAATTACCTGGTTGGGCAAAAAGGATGGGTGAACTTCAGGCCGAAGGATATAAAATACAATACGATTGGGATAAAATTTCTATCGTAAGACCAGCAAACATTTATGGTAAGTGGGATAATTTTGATTTGGATAGTGCGATGGTTATACCCTCATTGGTGAGAAAAGCTTTAGAGAATGATACCTTGTCAGTTTGGGGAGATGGAACGCCTATAAGAGACTTTATTCATGCCCGTGATGTAGCTCGTGGTATGATTTTTTCTGTCGAGAATAAAATTACAGAACCACTTAATCTTGGAAGTGGTGATGGTGTTAGTATTTCTGAATTAGCAACAATTATTAGTGATAAAACAGATTGTGGTTTAGAATTTGATTCTACAAAACCAAATGGTGACCACAAAAGAGTATTGGATATGTCAAGAGCAAAAAACTATGGTTTTGAAAATAAAGTAAGTATAGGTGATGGATTAGATGAAGTAATAAATTGGTATAGTTTAATAGGAAGCAAACTCGGAGATTATAGATATAATGCTTTCAAGTAAAATTATCTTCGGATTTGATAAGTTAGAACCTAATGGTGAGCCCACTCCTAATTGTAGAGAATTGACTTTTGAAGGTTGGGATTTGTGTGAGAGTGGTAATTACTTTTGTGGAATGTTCCAAAATGTCTCAAGTAAGTTTTTGAAAATAATTAGAAAGGGTGAATTTCAAACTCAAACTTGCGTTAAGTTTATGGATATTAATGACATAAAAGATAAACAATATTTTTATGTAATCGATACAAAAGAGTTTGCTGGTATGTTAGGTTTTAAAAGGTTTGGTACATTTGTAACTGAGGAAACTGTATTTGAACATATACCGAAGAAGGTTTTAAAAGATTGTAAAAACAATAAATGTTTTATTGTTTTTAATTATGGATTTGAAGGTTTTAGTAGTAGTTGGCAAGATACATTATTATTCAAACCACTATTTGATAAATTTCATGAGAAAATTAAACAATACAATTTACCACAGAAAAATATATTTTACATAGATGGAAATCTAACATTTGATAAAATTGATTTAGATACTGAAATAAACTATTTTTCATATGAGTATACAGCACTTGATTGGGATAGATACGCAAAGATGCATCCTACACTCACATATCACAGAAATACAATATCAAAACAAAATTTTAATAAACTATTTGATAATAAAAAAATTCTCCGAAAAAAGTATTTTATGTCACAGAATAGATTACCAAAAAATCATAGATTTGAATTAGGACTATTTTTATTTAAAAACGATTTTTTAAAGGACGGATTTTTTTCATTTCCCAAAATAGAAGATTTTAATAAATTTGGATATAAGTTTGATACATCGATAGAGGAGCTGAAACCATATGTCGGTAAATTTATAAAATCATTACCCTACGAAATAGATGGTGTTAATTTTACAAAGAAAAAATGGTCTTACGAAAAGTTCGATGTCGAGTATTATTTACAATCTTACTTTAGTATAATTTGTGAAAATCAATTTACAGATTATGATGACCAACTTCAATTTTCAGAAAAAGTTTGGAAACCAATAACAAATTTTCATCCATTTATTTTATTGGGTGACAGACATCAAATAAGGCAATTAAAAAAATGGGGATTTAAAACATTTGAACCATTCATCGATGAGTCTTATGATGAGATTCAAGATATGGAAAAAAGATTTAAGAGTGCGTCAAGGGAAGTTCAAAAATTATGTGAAATGAGTAAACAACAATTACACGAATGGTATTGGTCGATAGAACGGACATTAAGACACAATTATTATCATTTTTATGGTCACTTTATAAAACAGCAAAGACAAAAACTAATCAACAAATTTGAAGGAGTCTTAAGTGAATGAAATGTTAATTATAGGTGCTAGTGGTGGGGTAGGAACCGAGTGTGTAAAACATTTCACAAACACATATAAAGTTGTATCCATATCTCGTCAAGATGGTGATTTAAGAGACAAACAATTTTTGAAAAAAATAGTGAGGGAAAACAATCCAA
>CEOA01069655.1_pt1 | contig 11311 bp, 8 predicted proteins | sample 530251 | NCBI WGS metagenome assembly CEOA01 (sample SAMEA2619838, study PRJEB7988) | marine metagenome | biome: marine biome (ENVO:00000447); feature: surface water layer (ENVO:00002042); material: "saline water (ENVO:00002010), including plankton (ENVO:xxxxxxxx)" | depth 5 m
CCCCGTTGTAACATTTGCTTAGCACTATTAGATCCAAGATCAACTTCACCTATCATTTGTAAAGCATCTTCTCTAAAATATTTATTAGCACGACCAGCAATATCTATAACTTTTATATCTCTTACTTCTGTATTATAACTTTTTAAAATGGTTTTAGCTAAATTTGGATTATCTCCAATGTCAAGCCATGTTTCTTTTAAATTTTCATAAAAGGCATTTGCTTCTTTTGCATCTAAAAAATGTGGAAAATCAAGAAGGTTGTAATCCTGAGTAATTCTTTTAAATAGTGTATTTATTTGTTCATCTGTTTCTATTGGATAAATTTGTCCATCAAAAACAGTTGGTACAATAAAATGATATTCTGGCATATTTTCACCAATACTCATAGAAAAAGTAGCTGACATAACAGTTGATAAAGACCCATCTTTATTTCTTATAGCTTGACCTTTTTCAATATTTTTATAGTGATGCAAGGATAATGAATCTAAATCTGTTTGTCTTTGACCTGATATAAGAGGAACAAACATAGGATTTTCTTTTGATCCATCAATATCTACAAATACTGCATATTCATTTTCCTTAGGTTTTAAAGCATAATAATCCATACCTCTTGGAAAATCTTCATCTGTAAACTGTTCAACACTTTGTCTATTATAATTTTTTAAAGGAACTAATCTAAACCGAATTGCATTATTTGTATCTGTTGTAGGAATCATTGTATTAATTTGACCTGTTTTATCTACACCTGTTGGCATAAATGCTTTATATCCATCCATAACAACTGGTCTATTTAATACTTGATTAACAAAATTTCTTTGCTGTTCTTCTTCAGTTGACTGACTAGAAGCATAATCTAAAAGAGCTGGGTAAATATCACTTATCATTATATCAGTCATGGCATTTGTCAAAACTCTTTTTTCTGGCACATATTTTTTAAGTGCATAAGCATTAACATTTATTTTATCAACAGAGTTTGGATTATCATAAACTGTTTTAGTTTCAACAAAAATTTTGTTATGCATATTTTTTAAATATGTTTCAGCTTCATCTTTATCATTGATAAAAAATTCAATACCAGAGTTTAATATGCCTTCATACATATTTATTGTTTCAAAATCTGTTGGATTTAATTTTAAGGTCTTAACAATAAAACCTCTAAAATTTTGATCTAAATTTTTTCCTTGTGCATCTTCTACAATTTGTGCTTTTCTTTCTTGATGATTTTCAAGTCTTTGCTTTCTTGATTCAATAGCTTGCTTAAAAGAATCTTCTGTCAAACCCATTATACTGTCACCAGCAAACATATCTAATAAAGCTATCCATTTATTTTTTGAATTTTGTTTAATAAAATCAATAGGAACAATATTATGAGAGTCTGATTCCCTATCAGGATCTCTGTAATTTAAAATAAATTCTATATTCATTAAAAATTGTCTTGGGTCTGCATCTCCAAACTCATACCAATTACCATTTTCTAAAGCACTAAGAAGATTATACATTTCATTTGGAATGTTTCCATTAGATATAAAATCTAAGAAAATAGGTGATTTTAATAAATCAGGACTACTAAAATAATCTCTTGGTAACACATCAGGTATTCCATCTCCATTGCTATCTGGAACAAGATATTTATATATATTACTGGTTTCACCAGTAATATCTCCATTTCTTAAACTTAAACTTTTTAAAATATCTTTATTTTGTGTATTTGTTATATTATTATTTTTTCTTGTTATTTCTATTATATTCTGGAATCGCTGGTTATTATCAAAAATAGAATTTTGAGTTTGTTTATTTAAAGCTAAATACCAATCTTTAAAATCAGGTGCTACATTATCTATTGCATTCAAGTCACCATTAAAAAAATTCCTTAAAGAGTTTAATTCTTGCTCAGTATGATTTCTTTGCAAAACAGCAGATATTGTTGCAGATGCTAAATAAGCGTGTCTATAATCTAATAATTTATTTGTTCTACTATTTGCTTCATTAGGTGATAATTGACCAGATATTTGCATCATTTTTATTTGTTCTAACAGATAGTTATGAGCATTATTTGCAGCCATCATTTGTTTACTTTCATAAAATGCTGGTTGATCACCTATTAATTTATCAATAAGATTTATTTTTTTATTTTTTAATATTGATTCAAATTGATTGTTTATATCTTCTTGTTGCTTGATAATGTTGTCTGTAAGTTCTGCAAAATATTCTTTAGAAAACTTAGTAACTTCAGATATATTTGCATAATAGTCACCTTTTATTGCTTTAATAAGATCTTTATCCTTTGTAAATTGAGCAATATTAATCATCAAAGCTTTTTCTTGTTCAGTTGCTTTTGTTGATATTTTAAAACCTTGGCTCACAAAAAGATTGTATGTATTAATTTTTTCTTGAACTTTAGATGGATCTTTCTTTATACCATCAAGTAACAAATCAGTTAGTTCAGTATTTAAAGTTCTTATAATTACTTCTTTTTGGTTTTGTAATTTTGTATATTCTTTTGATTTATCTTTTATATTTGATTGAGATAAAAGTAATCCTTTTTGAATAAGTTGATTAGTTATTGGAATTATTGTATTTGAATAATCGTATGGTTTGCTTTCAAAATTAAATTTTTCAATATTAAATAATCCGTCTGCTGGGTTAATATCATTATATTCATTTGAAATTCTTGTTCTTTTTTCTGTTTGATAATTTTTTATAATTTCTTTAACTAACTTATCATCTGTAATCTGTCTTTCTTTTAATTCTATTTCAATATTTTCAATATTATTAAAATCTTTTTGAATATCTTCTAATAAAACATTGGCACTTAATGTTTGCTTAGCAAGTTCTAAATCATTTTGTTTTCCAACAATAAGCTCAGCATTTTTAATTTTATTTATTACATTTTGTTGGTCATCTCTGTCTGGTCTTGATCCATAATATGTTTCTAATATATCTTTTAAATAATTTTCATTTGGTAAACCTTCTGGAGTTTTTATTAATCCTTCAGTGATTGCCCTTTGAATAAAAAGTTTACCCTCTAACTGCTTAATAATATCTGCTTGTGGTAAAATTTTTGTAATATAATGTGTTAAACTACTTCCAGCCCATTGAATCAAACCTTTATTTTTTAATTCTTGTGAAGTACCTGATGTAATTAATCCAGTTTCAATATGTGGCTTATGTGTTTCTGAAAAGGAATCAGCCATTTGGTTTATTTTTTCTTTACTAACACCATTTACTCCAGCAATACTTGCATTTCTTAAATAATCTTCATTAAGAATACCAAGCGTTATTCTGTTTTGTTTATTTTCTTCAGCAACAATATTAGCTTGAATAGTTGCATTGCCTTTTATAGAAAGAGTTTCACCAAGTTGATTTGCAATATTAGTAAATTTAGGATTTGCACCATTTACTTTACCAGTATAATAACTTGTAAAACTTTCTGTAAATGCTTTAGGATTTAAAGAGTATTTTTTAACAAGTTCAATTTGCTTTCTTTTTAAATCATCTGTAATTCCAAGTTCATATCTTTGATCTATAATTTGATTTTTTGCTAATCTATATGTTCTTCCTGTAAACATATCTTCATTAGCATAAGCTATTGGATTACCTGTTTTAGTATCTATTGTTATAATATCAGATAAAGTTGCTTCTTGTGCTGCAAGTATTCCTTTTTCTTTTGCAATACTTGTAGCTCTTGCTGTAAGTTCATTAGAAAAATTACTGAATGATTGAGCTTGTCTTTCTAATGAATTAGCAACACTATTTGCTGAAGAAACATTGACACCAATATTTCCTGTTCTAACTTGGCTTTTATATACTTTAACCATTATTAGTCCCTATTAAATAATTCTGGATATTTTGCATCTTGTTGTCTTAGTCCTGAAGTTATTAAATTAGCAAATGCAGATGTATAGCCAGTTCTTTGTGCAGCTCTTCCTGATCTTTTAAACTCATCTGCTCTTGTTTGCATTCTTCTTGTTTGCAATAATGATTGTCTTTGAACTCTTATAATATCTGTCTCAAAAGCTTTATACCCACGCTGTAATGCTGTATCTATATTAATTTCATTACCAGTATAAGCACTCATAGTTAATGCTGTTCTAACTAATTCATCATAAGCTTTTACTCTTTCATTTTCTTCTTCAATCGCTTGTATTTCTAATTGTTTTTTTTCTAACTCAGTATCATAAGCTGCTTGCTCAGCTTCTCTTCTTCTTTCATTTGCAGCTGATATAGATGAACCAAATGAAATTAAACCTCCTAAAATAGATAAAAAAAGTGGCATTATATTTGTACCTCCGCGATAATACTATTTACCTGTAAGGAAAGAGGTGCTGATTGTGTGATTGTAATTTGTGGATCTCTACTATAACCAAGTAATCTCATTTCTTTTTTCCCTGTAATTGCTGTTCTTGCCACAGAAAAATCATCTGTAACATTTCTTGTTTGTAATACCTTATTATTCACAGAAATAGATAAAGTATTATTTAAGTCAAGAATAACTCTTCCTAATCCTCTCAACATACCTGTCGTTGGACCTGATGCACTTTGTATATCGAGTGGATTTGTTTTAAGTTCAACAGGAAATGCAAAACCTATTTCTGCTGTAGAAAGGGAGGAGTCTACAGCAGAAACATTAACCTGACCACCTGATACTGCAAACTGTCCAAGATAGTCATTCCCATTAATAACATCTACCAAAGCTCCATTATCAAACTGACTGCTAACAGTAAATACACCAGAACTTCCACTTGTGTAAGATAAAGAGTGATCCATATTTAAATCATTTTTAAATTCCATTAGTACAAGCTTTTTTGTACCAGCTCCTTTATCATACTTTCCAATAACAAAGACTCTTTCATCTACAGTACAAACAGAATGAAACAAACCACTTGTAACTGTATTCGTACCTTTCATTCCCTGTGTACTAAACTCAGTCCATCCAGCTCTTTTCTCAGAACGATTAGAATTAAAAACTCCCATTGTTCCATCACTATTTACCATAAATATATAAGATTCTGGTCTTTCTATTGCTGCTTGCAATGTTGTCATCTGCACAGGTGTTTTTACTAAATGCGAAGAAATAGAAGATACAGCATTTGCAACATAAGCAGCTTCAGCATCAGAAAAGATAAACTCTCTAACAACTGTTCCTGATCTTTGTACATAGATTGTTGCCCCATCAAACACATAAGGTTTTACATCTGCTATCCCATAAGGTGTTTGTCTACGCACCATAGCATTTGTTGGGGTAACAGGTGTGTTCTCAAAAGCTGGCACAATAAACTCAGAAGTAACTGTAAACACTTGTAGATCACGATTAGATACTAAATGTTTGATTTGATCTAACTGACCAACACTAGAACTTAAAACAATAGATTCATTATCTAATGCTGTTCCTGTATTGAAATTAAAAAACTCTCCAGACATAGAAGCCCATATTCCATCTGGTTGAGAAAGTGTTCCACCAAACCAAAGCCTACCTTCATGGAAACAAATTGCTGCTGGAAAACCTCTTATTGCAGAATAAGACTGTTCTTCCCAATCAGCTGTTGGACCATTCGTAACAATCTTTGGAGCACCTCCTCCATCAACAGAAGTGTTTGCAGAACCACCAGCAGTAAATGTAAATGTATTATCATCAATAATACCAGAAACAGTTCTTGATCCATTAAGATTACTGGCAGATATATTGCCTACATCATTAGCTTCAGAAATCGTAATAGAATCACTTACAGCTAAACCATGTAAAGGCATAGTTACTTCTACTGTTGTACTTCCATTTATTGTTCTAAAAGCATTTACAGCTAACTTAGTAAACAAACTATCAGTAATAGTACCAGTAGCATGAGATCCAGATGTAACCCCTGTAATTTCAATTTCTTGTTTTCTATATCTAAGAGTAATTCCAGTATGTAATGAATTGCCATATCCACCTCCATTTGTTGAACCATCATCAAAATATAATATTGGTGAAAAATGTGTTGTGTCAGAAGCTGGAACAGTTGATGAAGAATTATCTCTTGCAGCTATTACTTTATAGATTTGATTGCTATGTTCAACAAAGTCACCAATAGCGTAAGCTGTTGTTGCTGCCCAGCTTCCCTGATCTGTTCCAGAAGGTTTAACTTTTAAAGTTACGCCAGATCCAGTAGAAGCACTTGGAGTTAATGTAAAACCAGTTTGTTGAAAATGATAATAAGGCTGGTATATTCTTTTAGCATCCCCCTTTAGATCAAATGCAAACACAGAAAGTTCAAAAGTAAGTAACCCAGTTCTTACTAAACGCAAGGGCATAAAAGCATTGTGACAAAGAAACAATACATCTCCAGATTGTGCATAGGTAATCTGTTTTAATCTTGTTGCTGTTATCCTTGCACTTATTGAAGTACCATCTGTATCAGAAGTAATATCTGTAGAAGATAGATGTGTTACAGCACCAGCAGAAGCATTACCACTTGAATCAAAATCAAGAATAAATATTTCTATTTTGCCAGCAGATAAAGCAATAATATATCTTTCATCATCACTGAAAATAAAAGGTATAAGTCTTACTTGTTGCTCTACATTGTCATCTACTGTTGTGCCAAAGTTATGAAGGAACTTTGTACCCATTCTTTTAATAACACCACCTTCAGCCCTTAATAAAAAATTAGTAAGCTTTTGTGCCGAGTTTGTATAAACTTGTGTATCTGTTCTACCAATCAAAGAAGGACTAATTTCCCCAAACTGAAAATTAGTAAATGGTATTCTCACAACTTGCATTAACTTCTCCTTGCTGTAAGGAATCTACTGGTTGCAAGCTTTCTTGTTGTTTGCTGTTGTGAATCCATTGTTCTAGCTTTTGCCATTGTAGTTTCAGCTCTAGCTGTCATTAAACTTGCAAGGTTAGCATCCCTTGCAATAGAAGTCGCAAAGATAATAGCAAGAGAAAACTCTACTGCTAATGTAAAATAAGAAGGCCAAGTTTCTTCATTTGCTCTAAAACTATAGTCTGCAATGACAACATCTGATGTTGCTGTATCTGCAAACACTTTATCTCCATACATTTGATAATCAATTAAATTATCATTAACTGTTATTGCATGAAGCATAAGAAGATCACTAGGAAGCTGATAAGCTAAATCATATCTTCCTGTTGGAGCATCTGATAATTGATTAAGAACTTTTTGATTTGTTGCGAATCGCCATCTTGTATTCACTAAAGCAGATTGTGCAACATCTTCATACATGTTTACAGCAACTGTTGCTTCAGTTGTTCCATCATCAAAAGAACTTATGGGATCTGCTCCGATAAGAATTAATGCTCTACTGCATATATCTAGTGGGGTATCTGCTGTTGTACTTGTAAGTGGCATGATATGTTAGGGAGGGCTAAGCCCTCCCTACTCCTTATTAATCACCATCTGTTTCTACAATAACTGTGCCATCTGACACATCTACTACAGAACCAGTGTTTGATAATACGTTTACCCAATGAGTTGTTGGAGCATTGGTATCTGAAACACAGATAACATCACGAACACTCAACATATTAGCAGCACTATTAAAATAACCAGCACTGTTAACAGTTGCGATTGTATCTGATGTTGAATAGTTCCAGAGTTTTGGACCATCTCCATTCATAGACCAGAGGGTTAAACCAGAAGCAGAATAAGCCATGTGATTACCTCCTATGAATTATTGTCTAGAACTTCATAGATACCATTGTCATCAATAACAACAGCACCCATTGACATCATTGAAGTTGCCAAATGAGAAGCTCTTTCTGGGACATAGTTTAACTCAGTAGAAACATCACTATTCACACCTAAACCTACAGAAGAGGTATGGTAAGCCATGTTTTTACCAGCAGTTACAGCTGATGTAGAAAATACATTGAAGCCCAAGAAGTTCTTCATTGTCATTCCACCAGCATAAGGTAGGTTTTGTTCACCAACATAATCTGAACTTGCAAACTCAGTAATCAAAAATAAGTCTGCAAATCCTTTAGGATTCATAGCTAGGTAACGACCACCATCTTCTGGAATATCAGCAGCACCCATTGTTTCAAACAATGAAAGCAAATCTGCTTTTTCCAAAGCACTGCTTGTATCGTGGATCTGTGTACTATTAGCACCAGCATCCATAGCTGTGATAAGAAGCTCGTCAGTCTTACGACCTAAAGCAGCAGCTGCACTTTTTGCAACAGCTTGTCGCTCATCAATGTTAGTCTTGAGTTCATCCAACTTGTCAATGTACTCTGCTGCATAGTAATCAGACATAGTAGCTTCGACAGTTGTATGTGTTAGTTCCATTGGAGTTACAAGTCCATTTCTGGATTTTGTACTCGCAGAACCAGTTCCAATCTTCTGAAAGCGAACAACGCTACCAGAAACATTGGATACAGTTCTCACCGTATTACGCAGTTTAGATCCCATTCTTTGGTAAGCTAAATGCACATCCGACTCAAACTGCTTAATAAAGGCTGTATCAATAGAGTTTGCCATTATAGTTCTCCAGTTAAAGTTTCACCAATGTCTTTCGGTTGTCTGCTTTAACTACGTCAATGCAATTATCCAAACAGGGTTGCTCAGTGCATTACAGGCCGTGACTCTTTATTATTAAAACTATTTTTACTGCTATGGCAACGAATAAATTTCAAAAAAGGGTAACTATTTATTTTAACTACTTCACTTTCAAAGTAAAATCCACACCATAACAACCATTCTATCGTTTCATGGTCTGATACAGGAACGTAATTATAAATCAAATCATAAGATCCCTGTAACAATTTTACCACATCTCTTGAGCCTTTTAAAAAAGGGATAGAATGTTTTTTAAGGTCTTTTGTTGCCAGCATCCAGACTTTAGCATGGTTTAATAAAGATCCATCCCAACCAGTGCCAAGCATAGCAATCGGCAAAGAGTCAGCAAATATTGTATAAGTCGTTGTATTTTTCTGTGTCCAAGGATAAACAAGAGCTTGCAATGGTTCTACTTCCAGCATTGTAAGCTCCTGTCTATCAGACATTCGCATATTGTTAGCAATGGGTTCTACATCTGCTAAACTTGCCTTCTTTAATGAAAGCCGACCTATTTTTTTAAGTGCCATTATAAAGCTTTGTATAGCCTTCTCTTACTTTTTCTACAAATGCTGGATCTCTTTTTACTGGATCCCAATATCTAGGATCAGCTTGCATACTCTCCAAACCTTCTTGTGTTATTTTATTTACTGGTTCTGTTTGTATCGGTTGATTTGTTTTTAACTTTTCCATAACATGCTCCAAAATAAAAACACCATCTGCTGTTTCTGTTATTCTTTCTATTGAGTCTTTCATATCCTCTGGGAAAAACTGATTAGCAAACAGTTCTACTGCTTGTATTCTTTCATTACTATTATCACCAAGTCTAGCTATTTCCTGTTGTGTGTTAGGAAGATTAGCTTGCAAACCTTCCGTGTACATTTTGATTCCTTCAGCAAACTCATCTTGAGAAAAACCATTATCAAAAGAATGATCTACCCACCATTGAAGAAGTGGGTTATCTGCTGCCATTGTTTCATTAATATTCTCTGGAAGAATATAATCACCTTTCTTTTCTGGTCTATTTTCAAAAGCAACTTTATTCAGTTCTTCTTCCCAAGTCTTACGTAGATCATCTTCTTTCTGTCCCATTTTCTTTTCTAGATTTTGGTAAGACTCTACTAGATCTTTTTCTGTTTTGAATTTTTCTGGTAGCCATTCTGGTCTGTCAGGAACAGAATATTCATTGACAGTTGTTTCACGTGAAACTTCCTGTTCTTGTGTTTCTTGTGCTTGTGTTTCTTCTTCAGCCATTTGTTTTTACCTTCATTGCATGGTTAATTCTACGTTCTATTAATCCCACAATATAGCGTTGACCCTCATGGTGACGTAAAGCTTCATTTGTTACCATTGGACCATTCACACTTTCTACTGTGATTTGTCTTAAATACTTTAAGACCTCTTTGCCAGAAGGCGTAGAAAAAAGGCTATGGACATTTAAACTTATTTTTTGATCTTCTTCTTTTGCCCTTTCTACACCATCAATTCCAATATATCTATTGGGTGACAACTTCTTCTCCTTGTTGTTGCTGTTGCATCATTTGTTGTTGCATTTGTGCCTGTTGCATCATTTGCATAATCTGTTGTCGCTGACTTGCATCTCTTATAAGACTATCAGGAACACCAAACTTCTTGGCAAGATAAGCAGCAACTTCCTCACCACTTACTAGTAAGTTCATAATCTCAGGACCAAATCCCTGTTGTACAAGTTGTAACCATTGAGATGTTGCACTAATATCCTGTCTTGCCTGTGCTTGACTCAATGGAGAAACGGATCGTACTTTAACCTGTCTGCCATTTACAGTGGGTATTTCTATCCTACCTTGCTTCTTTAAAATATGAACAACTCTTTGCAAAACAGGTTGAACAAGTTCTGACTGTAGCCTTCCAAATGCAGAACCAATTTGCCTAGATAAATCTGCCATACGTTCTGCAATCTCAGTTGCTGTTGCTGGTGTTTTATTTGGATCACCTAACATCTCATTGTATAAAGCCCTCTTAATATTCAGACGCATATCATTCAAGATGAATTGACTTACATCAAAACTTCCTGCTGCTCTGATCGGCTGTAACCCAGCAGAGTTAGGGGCTTTAGGAATAACTGTTCCCGGAACAAGATTAATCGTATCTGGATTTACAATCCCATCATCATCTAACTGATAGATTCCAGATATAGCCATCTGTGCATTTTCTAACACAAGCTGAACAGTAAGATTAGTTGTCTTAATTGCAGACAAAGCATTCATGAGTGGACCTCTTCCATAAACTTCCCCTGCACAGGTAGCCCATCTAAAACAAACAAAAGGGTTAGAACCAATACCTTTATATCTTTCAGATCGCATGAGTGTTTTGGTTTCGCACTCAATAACGTAATCTAAAAAAGCATCCTCATTAATCTTACTGTAATCCCTGCAAACAACTTCCAGTATTTTTGTTTTGCCATCTGGGGATTGCTGTATTTTATCTAGTAGCTGTTTAGTATAATTACCACTAGGGTACAGTAGAGGAATATGACGATAGCGAACATTTCTCTCTCGGTAAACATGGTCAATCTGATTATTGGGTCCAGTATCTAATACAACGTGTGGCAGAGGTATTGCATTAAAAACGATTGGTTGAACAGCATCTCCTTCACTTATTTGAAGGACACCTGTTCCCACTGCCAAGTCCATAAAAGATTCATGAACTTCCTGACCAAAGTTGGAGTTTTGTAAGACTTCAAATACATATTCTGTCACCTCATCCAAATCATTATT
>CEOA01021427.1_pt1 | contig 11284 bp, 8 predicted proteins | sample 530251 | NCBI WGS metagenome assembly CEOA01 (sample SAMEA2619838, study PRJEB7988) | marine metagenome | biome: marine biome (ENVO:00000447); feature: surface water layer (ENVO:00002042); material: "saline water (ENVO:00002010), including plankton (ENVO:xxxxxxxx)" | depth 5 m
CTGGTATCAATGAGTATGAGTCAGCTGACTTAGATATCCCAGTTGGTTCAGAGCTTAATCATATATTAGACTTCTTTTGTGAGGTCGGTGAGTCCACAGTGCAGTTGTCAGAAAAAAACTTAACCAGGCTTGAGCCAAAATCATTGATAGGAAAGCCATCTTTATTTGATTTATATGGTAGCGGTAAGCCAAAATATTATTCACAAAAAGACCAAGAGACGATTTTAATCGCACCCACACCCAACCAAAATTATTCTCTTTATGCTTTGTATAGTCTAAAACCAACGGCTACAGCAACAACGATACCCAATATAATAGTGAATGAGTATCAAGAAACTATAGTGCATGGTGCTTTGTATAGACTACAGATGATGAAAGATAGCCCTTGGAGTGATGTCCAGGCGGCAGATTTAAATAAAAGAATGTATGATAAAGGTGAGGCACAAGCTGTAAGAAAGACTAAGTATGGTCTAGTTGGTGCTCCTTTAACAATTAAATATCAGGAGTTTGCATAATGGCATATTCAACAACAATCAAAGTAGTAGTTGGTGATACGCATCCAGAGTTGAATTTTACTCTCAGAGACTCTAATACTGCTGCATCTGGACAAACTTTAGACCCAGAAGATCCAACTACCTTTGCTCCTATCAACTTAACAGGAGCTACGACAAGAGTAAGAATCAGAAAGATTGGTACTACAGCTATTTTAGCAACTATTACAGCATCAAACACTGATGCATCTAATGGTAAGTGTGCCATGGCTTTTACTAATACGACCTTTACCGAGGCAGGGTTTTACGAGGGAGAAATAGAAATCACCAAATCCGATGGCAATATTCAAACAGTAAACGATCTAATTAAGTTTAATGTGAGAGATGACTTTGACTAATGGCTATAAGATTAGTTGTAGAATTTATAGATCTACAAGTATCTATACAGAGTCAAGAAGTATCAGCATCAGTTGAACTAGCACAAAACTCAGCCCCTTCATTAGTTACTAGCACCACGGATGTTGGTCTTGAAGTACAAAATCAAGTTATAGCACCAATCCGTGATGAACTTGTAAGCTTTTTAAGTCTCAATTTAGAAACCACCTTTGTTAATTTACAAGCACAAATATTTATAGATTCAGACACTAAGAATCTTTATTTCTACTCTGGGCACCCAAATGCAGAAATAGTTAATTTATCTGAGCAAGCAGCTTTAGGTTTTGGTAAAACCCTTGCAGATGCTTTTGGTATGGGTGAGCAAATAACTGCATTTAGTTTTGGTTTAGGTAAAACAGACTCTGTAAGCCTGTTGTCTGATCCAGTATTAGCATTTAGTACAACAAAATCTGACCAGTTTAGCGTATCAGAACAACATGCCTTAGGGGTTGGTAAAATAGCTTCAGATTCTTTTGGAATATCTGAAAGCTCAAATAGAGGCACTGGGTTAGGAAAGTCTGACTCTGTAAGCATGTCAGAGAACCTTACAAGATCAACAAATTTAGGCAAATCAGATAGTATTCCTATGACAGAAAGCCTTGCAAGGACTGTTAGCTACAATAGATCCTTTACAGATTCTTTTACTTTAGATGATCTAGCATCGTTTGCAGACCCCTTACAAACAGACTCTGGTCTTAATAAAGGTAATATAGCAACACTAACAGAAGAGCATCAGTTTGCTTTAAGTAAAAGTGTCTCAGATACCTTTGGATTTACTGATTCACCAGCTTTTTCAAACACCCTAGGTGCTACTGATACTGTTTCATTATCTGAATCAGATGTGATATCTTTAAGCAAAGTTGAAGCAGATTCATTTTCAGTTGCAGAATCTATAAGCATTTTAATAACTGTAGGTGGATCAAGTGTTCTCAACACATCTGCTTTAAACTCAAATGCGTTAAACTAGGAGAAATAAATGATTAGCGATAACTTAAAACTGAAAGGGCATCTAAACATTGCTCTTAATGGCGAAACTGTAAAAGAAGTTGATAATATCGTTGTAACAGCTGGTAAAGGTTATGTGGCTAGTAGAATGAAAGATGCTACTGCAACGGCTATGTCGCACATGGCTATAGGTACAAGTTCTACCGCAGCCGCAGCAGGCAACACAACTCTTGGCAGTGAATCTGCTAGAGTAAGTCTTACATCTACAACTGTAAGCTCTAATGAGGTGGTATATGTTGCTACTTTTCCTGCTGGCACAGGTACAGCAGCTATTACTGAGGCTGGGATCTTAAATGCATCATCATCAGGAACTATGCTTTGTAGAACTGTATTTTCAGTTGTAAATAAAGGTGCATCTGACTCAATGACAATAACCTGGACTGTAACAGTTTCTTAATCACATAGGAGGAATCTGTGGCAGTTGTTTTTAAGAACAATGCAAAAACTACGCTTGCATCAGGGGTCAACTCGTCTGCAACATCTATAACCGTATCCGATGGTAGTGTCTTTCCTAGTCTTACAGGTTCGGATATATTCTTTGCTACTCTTGATGATGGCACCAATAATGAAATAGTAAAAGTTACTGCTATAAGTAGTAATACTCTTACTGTTGTCAGAGCCCAGGAGAGTACAACAGCTAGATCTTTTTCTACAGGGGATGAAGCTCAACTCAGATTAACTGCTGGGATCCTTGGTCTTTTCTCTCAAACAGGCGTTGCCATAACCGATGAAATAGAAGCATACCTAGATGCCAATGGTCTTACTTTTCCAGATGATGTAAAAGCACAGTTTGGTGCAAGTAATGATTTACAGATTTACCATGATGGTACAACTAATAATTCTGTAATAAAAGAAATTGGTACAGGCAATCTAGAGTTGTGGGGAAACAATGTAAAGATTATGAATGTTGCAGGTACTGAAACCCAACTAGACGCAAATCCAAACGGTGCAGTAACTCTCTATTATGATAATTCTCCAAAACTAGCCACAACCACAGAAGGTATAGATGTTACAGGTTTAGTAACAATCGATACAAGTCCAGGTTCTACTTATGGGGTAAGCGAAGCCTTAAGAATTGACGATACTGGCGGAATAAACGATAGAGCTTTACAAATATTTGAATTATTACACTCAGGTGCAAGATCACATCGATTAACCTTTAATACAAATATAACAACTGATGGGTCTGCTTATACTTACACTCAAGGTAATTATGGTGGTTCTTCACAAATTGAATTTGGTACTAATGGTCCAATAGTTTTTTACACAGATGCTCAAAACACAGCTGGGTCCACTACAGCAATCACACCAACAGAAAGACTTAGAATAAAGGAAACAGGAGAAGTCGAAGTCCAAGGGGAACTAATAGCAAATGGGAATATTAGATTAACTAATAATTCAAATTATGTTGCTACGAGACAAATCCTTGCAAGAGATACTAATGGTTTATCATTCAAAACAAGTGGTGGTGGAACTACCATGTTTTATACCAACGCTGGTGATGTCACTGTATCAAACAATCTAACTGTAAGCGGTAATGTTGTTGTATCAGGAACAGTTGATGGTAGAGACATAGCTACAGATGGAACTAAGTTAGATGGTATAGAAGCAAGTGCAACAGCCGACCAAACAAATGCTGAGATTAGAGCAGCTGTTGAAGCAGCGAGTGACTCAAATGTGTTTACAGATGCAGACCATACAAAACTCAATGCGATTGAGGCAAGTGCAACAGCCGACCAAACTCAATCCGAAATAAACGCATTAGGCATAACTGCAATAGGTTTGTCTGGGTCTCCAAACATAACAGTTGGAACTATTAATAGTGGCAATATAACTTCTACAGGTACAGGAAATTTTGGTGGCAAAGTCACAATATCAGACTCTGGATTTAACAATCATTTAAGAATTGAAAGAAGTGGTCAAGGTGATCTTTACCTTACACCAAGTGGCAATCAATTAATGTTAGGTGGTGGAGGCTTTTCTCCTGGTAATACTAATTCCGTTGATTTAGGAAGATCAGATAAGTATTGGCGAACTTTGCTTTTAGGCACATCTTTACAGATGGGTGGCACAACTGTGATTGATGCTTCAAGAAACTTAACGAATATCGCACAGCTTTCTAGTACAGGCAGTCACTTAGTTGCTATTACTTCAGGTGTTGGGGTAGGTGGAACACCAGCAGATGCCAACTCAGCAGAATTAGGGGCAGGTTTTCTAAACCTCGCTAGAGACGATACAGCTGATGCTAAACAAATATTATTTGGTAAAAATGGTGCTGAACACTCGTTCATAAAAACAACATCTACAAGCATGATCTTAGGTAGTGGTGTAAACACAAATGCTTTGATTATTGGATTAGATGGTGATGTAGGGGTGGGTACGACCTCACCACCATCAGGTGGTTTGGAAATTTCTAAAGCTAGCCCTGTTTTAAGAATCAGGGAAAACGATCAAACTAACCATTTTTCTGATATTAGATTTAATTCATCTATGCTCAGACTTAGGTCAAGAGCAAATACAAGTAATGGGGGTATTAGGTTTGAGGGTTTTGATGGCTCAACCATAACAACTTATGGCATGTTCACTAATGCTGGCAACTTCCAAATTGGCTCAACCACTGTAATTGATAGCTCTCGTAACCTCACAAATATAGGAACTATCAGTAGTGGTGTTATTACCAGTAGTGGTCTTACTTTTAGTAATGGTGGAGACAGGTCTTTAACTGGACCACTTAATGAAGATTTAATAATTAACGCAAGACCAAATGATACTTCAGAAGGTTTACATCTACAGATAAACGGGACAGATAAATTATTCATAAAGCAAGATGGTAGTGCCACCTTTGCAGGAACTATCTCTGGCACATTAGCATCAACAGTAACAGCGACTACACAAGCAGCCTCAGATAACAGCACAAAAGTATCTACCACAGCTTATGTAACGACTGCTATAGCCAACCTGGTTGATGGTGCACCCTCAACCCTAAATACTCTAAATGAGATAGCAGCAGCCTTGAACGATGACGCTGCTCTCAACACTACCCTAACAAACAGCATTGCTGGAAAATTATCACTTACAGGTGGAACTTTATCAGGAAATCTAGCTTTTAGCGATGATGGAGAAGGAATTAGTTTTTACGGTGGTGAAGCAATTAAGAAGACTTCTGGGACAGGTATTGTAGTTACTGCATTAAGCACACGATCACTAGACACTTTGTTGCAAATTGATAGAGGATCTGGAGGAACAAGGTATAGTGTATATCACGAAGGATATCATCCAGAAGCGGATACACTTACAACACCAAGAACAATTGGAGGAGTATCTTTTGATGGTTCAGCTAATATAAATTTACCTGGTGTAAATACTTCAGGAAATCAAAACACCTCAGGAACAGCAGCAGGCTTATCAGGCACACCAAACATAACTGTTGGAACTATCTCTAGTGGTGCGATTACAACTTCAAGCAATCTTAATATAAGTGGTGATATTTTTGGAACAAGTAACTTTGACATTAGATCAACTGGCAATATTTTTAATACTTTTGGCAACTCAAACAAAACATTTTTTAGAACACAAGATGGCACAGTAAGGTTTGTTATTGATTCAACAGGAAAAATTGGTGCAGGTGGAAATATTGACGAAACACCTGATGCTAATTTACATATCAGAACAAGTGATTTAGGTGGCACTTCAGGAGATCAACAAGAAATAGCCAGATTCCAAACTAATGTTTCTAATGGAAGTGCTCTAAGGGTTTACACAGAAAGACACTCAACAGGAACAAGTTGGACTAGTGCTCAAACAAAAATACAACAAAGAATAGATGCTACCGATATGGGTTACATACTATTCAATGGTAGTGGTAATACTTATGGTATAGAGATCGGCACACATGATACTGCTGGACAAATTAACTTAAGACATAAAGGCACTGTAAGACTTAACACAGTTAATGCAGGGGTGAATGTAACAGGTGCTTTACAAGTTGGCTCAACCACAGTCATAGACTCATCAAAAAACCTTTCAAACATAGGAACTATTACTGCTAGTGGCGATATAACAACTGCTGATAGGATAATTTCTAAAGAATCATCAGGTGGATTTTATAAACTTCATACAGACGGAACTTTTAGAGCCGCATTCCATGATAATAATGATGTTACATCAATATATGCAGATGGTGATGGCTCAAATCCTTTTATAACTTTTAATGGTGGTGCTACACATACTACAGATATTGATGGCATATTAAATCTTTCTAATACCAATGCATCTTTACGAATTGGTGGTACAGAAGTTATTTCAACAGGAAGAAACCTTTCAAACATAGGAACTATCTCTAGTGGAGATATAACTATCTCAGATAGTGCTACTCCATCTTTAATTTTAAACGATACAGGTAATGCAGGAGCTGGTGGAGCTAGTGCTAATATAAAGTTTAATAATACAGCTGGAACTGCTATGGCGATTGGTTACACAGCCAATTCAACCGCAGACTCTGACATGATTATTAGCACCAATGCAGGTGGTACTTATGGTGGCTATTTAAATTTAGCTGCTAATGGTATAACCGATGCAAAAGCTGATATTGTTTTAGAACCTAAAACTAATGTATTTGTAGCAACAGGTGATGTTGGTGTTGGTCAACAATTACCAAGAACAAATATAAATAGTGGTAGTTTTTTTAAGCCCGATAGTAACGGTAAATTTGTAACTATCAATGGTGGAGCAAACGGTGGGTTTATAATGCTTGAATCTACAACAACTACCGATAGCGACCAGATTGGTGGTCTTTTTTGGACAAGAACAGCAGGACAAGGTGATGCACATAAACAAGTTGCAGGGATAGATGCTATACAAGCAGTTTATAGTGGTGGAAGTAATTTAGATGGTGCAAGATTAAGGTTCTACACGAAGCCAGGTGGCTCTGGAACAAATACTCCAAGAATGCAAATTGACCAAAATGGCAATATTTTTGTTGGCTCTACTGCAATAATAGACCAAAGCAGAAACCTCACAAACATAGGAACTATCAGTAGTGGAACAATCAATGCAGGTAATGTTGAGCTTACTTCTTCAGGTTCTATTGAAATAATAAGAAATGGTGATGCTTTTATAGATTTTAAATCATCATCTAGTGAAGATTTTGATTGCAGAATTCAGCAAATTTCAGATGGCATACAGTTTATAACTGGTGGTAATGGTGCAACAGCTACAGCACTTACTTTAAACAGTTCACAAAACGCCACCTTTGCAGGAACTATCAATAGTGGTGCAATTACAAGTACAGGAAACTTATCCTTAACAACAACAGGATCAGAAATAATGCTTGATGCTTATAGCACTTCTCAAGAAGGAGGAGGTATATTTTTCAGGGAAGGTTTTCAAAGTTCTAATAAATACAATTTATCTATTATAGCTAGGTCAAGAAGCAATGATGGTTCTGCTGATGGTTTATCTATAAATGGTTATGAGGGTATTTTCTTTTCAACAGGAAGTAATTCATATCAAGAAAGATTTGGTATAGATATTAGCGGAAATATTTCTGTTGGTGGAACTACAATAATAAACCAATCAAGAAACCTCACAAATATAGGAACTATCTCTAGTGGTGCAATAACTTCAAGTGGGTTGCTAACAGTAAGTTCAAGTAATGACGCATTTCCAACTATTGCACCTGCAACAAAGGCAATTTTTGCAACTGATAATACTGGTGGTTTTGAAGTAGGTATCACACTTTTAGGTAATGCATCTTCAATAATCAATTTTGGTGATTATGCAGATGAAGATATAGGACAGATTAATTACTCACACTCAAGCAACTCTTTAGTTTTTAAAACAAACGCTACTACTGCTCTTACTTTAAACAGTTCACAAAACGCCACCTTTGCAGGAACTATATCTAGTGGGGCTATAACCAGTAGTGGTGTTATAAAAGCTACTCAATATGAGCCATACTCATCTACGTCTGCAATTAGCTATAAAGGTTATGCAAGTAGAGATTTAATAACAGCAGTAGATGGTGCAGCTTATTATTATGGTTCTGATGGTGCAGCTTATGGTATTGTCATTCAGGGAGGACACCCTATATGTAAATCAGTAAAAATAGGTTCAGTTAATGCAGGAACAACAGTAATAGATGCATCAAGAAACCTTACAAACATAGGGACATATTCTGGTACAGGCAATATGACTGTAGCTAAGTCTACAACACCTATAGTTGTATTTGAGACTTCTGCAACTGCAGGACAAGATGCTACTTTAAAAATAAGAGGTGCAAGGACATCATCTAATACTAGTGATATTGCAACTATATTCTTTGATAATAAAACAAGCTCTCCATATACATTAGCAAAAATTATAGCAAGAGACCCATCAGCAAATCATGGTCTTGGTAACGGACAACTAAGATTACAAACATCTTCTGGAGGAACGCTATCAGATAACATTGTTTGTATACAAAGTAATATTAAATTTGCTACAGGAGGACAAAATAGAGCAGAAATCACATCAGCAGGTGTATTTAATTGTGCTAATGATGTTGTAGCTTTTGGAACATTATCCGATATAAGACTTAAAGAAAATATAAAAGTCATAGAAAATCCACTTGATAAAGTGAAACAAATTCGTGGTGTAAACTTCTCTTACAAAAAAGATGGAAGAAAATCTACAGGTCTTATTGCTCAAGAACTTGAAAAGGTTTTACCTAATGCAATATTTACTACTCACGAAATTGGTGATGATGAAGAAATCAAAGCTATTAGATACGGAAATGTAGTTGGTTTATTGGTAGAAGCTATTAAAGAACAACAAGATCAGATAGAATATATGAAGTCAGAAATTAAAACTTTAAAGGAGGCTAATAATGGCAATAAGTAATACTAAAACTGTTCAAAGGGTAGAGGTTTATCCTTTAGCAGACAGTTCAGCAGATGCAACAGCAAATGCAAAACATCCTACTGTTATGGTAGTTTATAACAACACTTTAGGTGGAACTGGTGCAGACGCAGCCCTTGATGGATCTGTAAGCACACAGGTTATAAATTTATCTAAGTTTGTAGAAGATGGCGGTGCAGCAACTGATGTTTCAGGTGAAGATGCTTTAGTGCAAACTATTTGCGGTGCTATCTGGTCATAATAAATGGCAATAGAATCTAGCGGTGCAATATCATTAGGATCAGCCGCTGGAACTAACAGAAGCATAGCAGGAGAGTTTGGCGGTAGCACACCACACTCATTATCAGAATACTACAGAGATGGTAGCTACTCTGACGGCATAAGTATTCCGTCAGGCGAAACAGATATACCTGCATCAGGTGCAATATCTTTTTCAGATTTTCACGGTACGGCAGCTGCAACCTTTACCTGGGGATCAATAATATCATTTCCTCAACAGTGGGGAGATATTACAGGATCTAATACAAGCTTTGGGAGTGCATTTGCTTCAGCACAGATTGGCTTTGCTTTTCAACCAGCAGACAACAGAATAAGAATAAGACACGCAAACTCAAGTAACTCACAGGGCACATCTTATAGTTATGTAAACATGACATACTCTGGTGGCTTAACTCCTACCGATGTACAGGTACAACTTAACTGGTCTGGCAGTTTCAGTGGATCAAGTGGATCGGGAACTGGTGGAGCAGAGCCTAGTGATGGCACATCTGGAGGCAGTTCTTTCACTTGGACTTCAGGCACTTACCACACGATTGCAGAACAATCTACTTCAAGTGATAACGGAAGTTTTTCAGATGCAGTTTGGAATGTTTCAGTATCAAATACAAATCAACTTAGAAGTTATGTAGCAGGCGGTTTGAGTGGAACTAGCATGACTATGCGTTTTAAGGCTATAGGTATTAGTGGTGAGCCAACAGTAGGTCCATCTAATGATAACAGTATAGGTCTAACTGCAAGCAAATCTAGCGGCTTCGGCGGCGGTGGCGGCGGTGGAGGTGGACCATAAGCCAATATGAACGATATAGTAACTATAATTCAACAAGTAGGATTCCCTATAGCAGCAGCTCTTGGACTGGGTTGGTTTATTTACAAACTCATTATGCGTATTGTTGATGGCATGGAAACAAAGCTAGACATTGTAGATGATAAGGTTGCCCAACAAATAAGTGCTATAGAAGAAAGATTAGGCACGAAATTAGACTCACAACATGGTATCTTAGTAGCACTGATAGATAGAATTAGAAGCCTTGATAATGAGATCATTAGACAAGACACACTAATAAAAACTATACTAGGAGTACCACAATTAATTGATAGCAATAAGATTGCTAAGGCGGACAGAGATGACCAAAGGAAAGATTAGTTTTTTATTATTTATATGTTTATCAGCTTCTGCTGATGAAATGGTGCATAAGTTTAAATCCCCATCTTTTAGTGGGATCGGCACTTCAGCACATTATCTAACTATTGAGAATCAGCAATACACTAGAAAAATGACTATCAAGGAGGAGATTAAAGCTCTTCAGGAGCAGCTCAAAAGAGATGCTGAAAATACGACACTAGCCCGATTTATTAGAAACCTAGAAAGCCGTATATATGCTCAAATATCCAGACAGATTGTTGAGAATATGTTTGGTGAAACACCATCTACAGAGGGTATATTTGAGTTAGAAGGTAATACTATTTCTTATTCTATAGTTGACGGCATAATAACTTTAACTATAACCCAAGCAGATGGCACAGAAACTATTATTCAACTTCCTTTTGGTGACTTTACTTTCTAGTTGTGCGTTAAGTTTTGACCCAATAGAAAATAATTTACCCCCACTAGAAAGAATAGAACGAGCAAAAATAGGCACCCTTTTAGTGCCAGCACTAGCTGATGTAAAACTGTCAAGCAAACAGAAACCAGTTATAGCAATCTACACAGGATCTTTCACAGATCAAACTGGTCAAAGAAGAAGCAACTCATCTTATGCAACCTTTAGTTCTGCTGTAACCCAAGCCCCAGATGCATACTTAATTAGAGCATTGAAACACGCAGGATCTAAGCATGGAGGCTTCTTTGAAGTAGTTGAGCGTGTAGGACTCGATTCGGTCACAAAGGAACGCCAGATCATCCGTAGCACACGCCAGGATTTCGGGGAAGAACAAAAATTGCCAGCCTTAGTATTTGCTGGTTTGCTAATGCACGGTGGTGTGATATCTTATGAGAGTAATATTGAAAGTGGCGGTGCTGGTGCCAGATATCTTGGAATCGGTATGTCTAGACAGTTTCGTAGAGACACTGTTACAGTATCTTTAAGAACAGTTTCTGTTACCACAGGTAAAGTATTACTAGAGGTACTTGTTACAAAAACCATACTTAGTGCTTCTTTAGATCAGGATGTGTTTCG
>CEOA01007800.1_pt1 | contig 11265 bp, 13 predicted proteins | sample 530251 | NCBI WGS metagenome assembly CEOA01 (sample SAMEA2619838, study PRJEB7988) | marine metagenome | biome: marine biome (ENVO:00000447); feature: surface water layer (ENVO:00002042); material: "saline water (ENVO:00002010), including plankton (ENVO:xxxxxxxx)" | depth 5 m
AAAAGGAGGAAATTATTATGGACAAACTACAAACTGCTACTGGATGGGCACGGCAGCTTACCGAGTTAGGACTCGCGGTATTAGCATTAGCCGTTGTGCTTCAGGTGCTATTTGGTGCTAGTGTTGCATTCTTTCCGGTGGATGTTGTCGGCAATGTTCTTGCCGTCACAAAAACCTTGGGTGCTGAAGGGCTCGTCGGCTTGGTTGCCGTATGGGTTTTAGCTGAAATTTTTAATAGAAAAAATTAGAGGTGTAAAATGATGAGGCAGATTTTAGACAAAGGAATAGATAAAATCATGTCTCGGAAGTTGATGGTGTGGTTGACCGCAACAAGTTTTATGTTTTGGGAGACCGCACCTCTTTCTTCTGATGACTGGGTGGCTATTTCTTTAGTATACATTGGAACACAAGGTTTGGCTGATATAGCAGCAACCTGGAAGCATGGCAAGTAATGTTGACTTGGCTTGCATTTAAAAAGTTTTTAAAGAAAGCATGGGTATGGATTAAGCACCATTGGTACGCACCAGCTGTTGTTATCTATACTCTTGTTTTGTGGATTGTTTTTCGGAGAAGAGATGCTGCGGAAAATGTCTTAAATGTGAGAAATAAAAGTTATGAAGATCAAATTGATGTAATTAATAAATCTCACAAAGATGAGATTGAGAAAAGAGACGAGATCATAAAGAAATACATTGATGTAATAGGAAAGTTAGAAGAAGAGCATAAAATTAAAAAAGAAGAACTGGACAACAAAAAGAAAAAAGAAGTTAAAAAAATCGTAGAAGAATACCATAATAGACCTGATGAGTTGGCCAAGATGTTGGCCGATAAATATGGATTAACATACGAGGAATAATGAGGCCAATTATATCATTAGTATTAAGTTTACTTTTAATCTTCCCAATTCCCCTATTCGCTGACGTTCCAGAACTCCCACCACAACCAAGAATAGCTGGAATTCAAGAAGGCGAAGCTGCTCCCTATTCTGGGGTGCTATTAAATACAATCGCAGCAGCACAAATATTTGTAGATAAAGATCACTCACAAGAAGAGTGTGGTTTGCGAATTCAATTTGAAGTAGAGAAAGAGACACAAAGAATGAATCTTCTACTCGATAACATGAAAGTAACTTTAGAATCAGCAGAAGAACGACATAATTCAATTTTAGAAATCAAGAATCAAGAGATAGAAAGATTGAGTGAAATTGCTAGCGAGACTCCAAATGACTACTCAATGTGGTGGTTTGCTGGCGGGGTAATAGCAGGAATCGGCTTGACGATTGGTGTTGCTTTTGCTATTAACGAAGTCAATTAACTACTTACTTTACGCAGGGGAAAACAATCAATGGCCAAGATCGCCAGATATAGTCGTCAAAAGCTACATAAGATAATCGATGATAGGACCACTGGTGAAGGTACCGGCGATGTTTCTGGCCCTGGGTCAAGTACCGATAACGCAATCACGCGATACGATGGCGCCGGCGGCAAAACAATTCAGAATTCTGGGTGTACCATCGATGATAGCGATAACATGGCCATCGCGGGTGATCTAACAGTAACTGGCAACGATATTAAAGGATCTGGCGGCACGGTGATCACCATGGACGGCAGCAACAACATGGAGATTGCTGGTGATTTAAACCTTGGCGATGATAAGAAAATTAGATTTGGCGCCAATGACGATGCATATATAGAATATAGAGAAGCTTCTGATGACTTTCTTGTTATTTCCGGATCTTCTAATGGAATTGTACTATCAGGAAGCACAGTTCAAATAAGAGGCACTCTTGAGGGAGCTTCTCCTCTTAGAATTGCGGGTGGTATTGAAATTGTCCCTTCATCTAACGGTGGTGAGGCCACAGCAATGTCCTTTGGGGATGACATTAAGCTTTTCTTTGGGGACGATGATGATTCATATGTCCAATTTAAGGACAGTTCCGGCCAATATCTAGAAATATCTGGATCTAACAATGGTATTGTTTTATCTGGTTCGTCTGTATGTGTCGACAGATATTTTGGTGTCGGCATGCCACCAGAAAATATAACTCACGCCATCACTCTTCCAGATAACGCAGACACAACCGGGAGAATGAAGGCCAACGCTTATTTGACTTATTCATCTGCTAGATTTAAAGAAAATGTAGAAGTAATTGATAACCCATTGGATATTATCACAAATTTGCGCGGTGTCACGTTTGATTGGAAAAAAAATAAAGAAAAAGATTATGGCTTTATTGCCGAAGAGGTAGGGGCGCAACTACCTAATATTGTAGAGTGGGACAGCGAAAATGCCCAAAAACCCCCCAGAGCTTTGAGCATGGATTACACACGAATAATCCCAATTTTGCTTGAAGGAATTAAATCTCAACAACAACAAATAGATAGCTTAAAAGACGAAATAAAAGTTCTTAAGTCCAAGGTCTGAACCTTCTTTTGCCTCTACTTATGATAGCCGTTCACAAAGCGGTCGACGTATATTATAAGGAGGAATTAAATACATGTCTATAGCTACAGTAAGTTCATATGGAAAATATGTAGATCTACAAAGATATACTGGCTCCGAACCAGCAAATTCAGGTTCTATTTACCTGTCTGGCTCCGCTGGCTCAGAATTAGTTTACTTTAATCGCGGTTTAAACTCCGCTGGTTCAGTTGAGGCGGAAAGCTCTTTCGTTATCGGTAGTGCCGATCTTGACGAGACTGATCTGGAAAAACTTGACGGTATCACTAACGGTACCGTAGCAGCCAACAAGGCTGTTGTTGTCGATGCTAGTAAGGATGCCACTGGCTTCCGTCACATCACTGCCGCCGGCGCAGTAACTGCCGGTACTTCGTTTATTATTGGTTCCGCTGATCTCAACGAGACTGATCTGGAAAAACTTGATGGTATCACTAATGGTACTGTCGCAGCCAGCAAGGCTGTTGTTGTTGATGCTAGTAAGGATGCTTCTGGCTTCCGTAATCTAGATATGACTGGTGACTTGACTGCCGGCACGGTCACAATGACTGGTTTCGCTGTTGATGCTGATGGCGACACAGCGCTCAAATCATTAAAAGTGGATGATGGCTCAACCATTGGTTGTGATTCTGACTCTGATCTAATGACCTTGGCCGATGGCGCTTTAACTGTCGCTGGTACTCTTTCTTGTGACACAAGCTTTACTCTTGATGCCACTACACTTGATGCTACCGAGCTTGGTTATCTTGATGGTGTTACTGCTGGTACCGCTGCCGCTAGCAAGGCTCTTGTTCTTGACAGCAACAAGGCGCTTGGCACAATTACTCACCTAACAGCTACGTATGCTCAAATTGATACCTTAGATGTTAATACTATTAATAGTGTTACACAAACTGTTAGTGACCTTGAGGTCTCTGATAGAAGAATTGTCGCTGCTTTAAGCGCTTCCGCAGCAAATGCTGATGGTGGTGGTCTTAGAGTTGGTGGTGGTGCTGATTCTTCTGGTCACATGGCAATGCTATGGGACAACGCCAACAGTGCTATGGATTTCAATATTGGTGGAACAACCGAGATGCGCCTACAGGATGGTGTTCTTCGACCGGAGACTGACAATGATGTTGATCTTGGTGCTTCTGGTGCTGAGTTCAAGGATCTTTATCTTGATGGTGTTGCTTACATCGATGACCTACGCGCTGACGCTCTTGGTGCCGCACTTAACTGCGCCAGTCAAGCAATGACCAACATCAATGTTGACTCTGGTGTCATTGATGGTACCGTTATTGGTGGAAACTCGGCAGCTGCCGGTACTTTCGCCGCTCTCGTGGCCACAACCTTTTCTGGCTCTGGTGCTGCCCAGTTCGCTAGTTCCGTTACTGCTGCTGGCGCACTAAATGTTAGTGGAGCAATTAACGCAGATGGCGCTCTTGACGTTGCTGGTGCTGTTGATCTCGCTGCTTCTGGTGTTGAGACAAACGTTCGTGGTACACTCGGTGTTACCGAGGCAGCGACATTCGACGCTGGTGTTCAAATTGATGGTGCTGCTACTCTCAATGGTGACGTTGATTTGGGTAATGCTACAAGTGACACTATTACCGCTACTGGTCGTTTTGACTCTGACCTAGTGCCTTCTACTGATAGCGCCCGCGCACTCGGTAGTTCAGCACTACAATGGTCAGCTGCTCACGTTGACGTTGGTCACATTGACCAGCTTGGTTCTGCCATGGACTGTAACAGCCAGGCAATGACCAACATCAATGTTGATGGTGGTGCTATTGATGGTACTGTTATCGGTGCTAACTCCGCAGCTGCTGGTACTTTCGCTGCTCTCGTTGGAACATCACTAAGCGTTTCTGATGGCGACATCACAAATGTTGGTGCGATTTCACTCGATAGCATTCAGGCTGACGGTTCTCAGATGGACATCTCTTTGACAGACAACCAGAATGGTGCGTTGGAAATTAAAGAGGGTTCAAACACCTACATGTCTTTCAATACTGATGATGGCGATGAGCACATTGTTGTTTCTAAAATGTTAGAGTTAGGTGGCGATGGCGCTGGTGTAGACTTCAAGCTTTTCGGTGGAAGTGCCAACCACTTCATGCTTTATGATGCTTCTGAAAACCGTCTAGAGTTCACTCAAGATGGTAGCAGCAACCACATCACAATTGGTGGTGACGCTAGTGGTGAGTATGCTGTTGATGTTGCTGATGGCTCAAGCGCGAAAAACAAGATTCGTGCTGCTGCCTTCGTAACTTATTCAGATGAGAGACTCAAGACTGATGTTGCTCCGATTCAGGGCGCGCTCAGCACTGTAAACTCTCTCAATGCTGTTAACTTCACCTGGAAGAAAGATGGTTCAAGAGACTTCGGCTTCATGGCCCAAGAACTCGCGAGAGCCATTCCACAGGCTGTTCACGGCAACGAGGAAGGTCTATACGGTGTTGATTACGGTCGCTTGACTTCCGTACTCGTCGCTGCTATCCAAGAGCAATCTGCACAGATTGACGCTCTTAAGGCCAAATTAGATAAATAATCTCTTTTAGAGATGTGTTTTCGGGGAGGCAGGAAGCCTCCCTTTTTTTTAAAAACTATCTATTATGTGATATAATATTTTTTTGAGGTGCTAAGATGTCTGAATATGGTACTAATGCTAATATAACTGGATCCTTAATTGTAGATGGCGAGATTGATCTAGGTAGTGGTGACGATATGGTCTATATGGACGGACAAGACGATACGCTTGTTGTCGACGGCCCTAACAATAGAATTGGTGTTGGCACCCCGACCCCCGCAGCAGGGGCAATATTAGAAATATCCTCTAGCGACGCTGGCGTGTTGCTTCCAAGGGTATTAAGCAGCAACAAGCCCACAGCCACTTCGGCCTTGAATGGCCTGATGCTTTACGAAGAAGACACCCATCGCTTGAAAATTGTTGCAGATGGGGAGTGGCAAACAATTTCTTTTGAACATTAATATGAAAAAAGACTTAAATAAGATAGCTAAAATTGAAAAGGCAATAGCGAAGAAATTCGGCACCGAAACCATTGTCAATCCCAAGGCTTTTTGGACCGATGAAAAAGAAGAAGAATACCTAGAACAAGTTAAAGAATTTTATAAGGAAGAGAAGAAAAAAGAGGAACAATCTGATAAAGTTGAAAAAGACGGCTTTTTCCTGCCTAAAAATCTAATTACTAGGAAAAGCAAGAGAAAGTGTCCTGTCTGTGACATTTATTCTTTTGAGATGAAAGATGATCTATATATGAATAAGTTTGAATGCTGTTTCAAATGCTATATTCAATATGTAGAAGATCGAGAGGAAAGGTGGAAAAAAGGCTGGAGACCAGTTAAGGAGCAAAATTAATGGCAACTGTATACGACATTATAAAAGGAATCAATCAGGCAGCGGCAAATGCCTATGATGGTTCACAATATGGAAAATATTGTGCGGACGGCGAAGATCGCACAATCGGCTTGAGGCGAGAACAAGGAGATGCGATTCTCGACTCTAGAGTCATGGACGGCTTCAGGGTGCGTATTAGCGGCCCCAAATTGATTGTTAGCTACCAGTCAGAGCTTGCGCTAAAAGAATTCCACAATTCTAAACTAGATGGAGAAATAGAACAGATATTTGCCGATATTGCTAAATTTCTTAAAACAGAGTATAAATCAATCACCAAAGAGAGTTTATCTTTAACTGAGGATGGGCCGGCCGATATTATGGTACAAAATATGTCTCGCATTCGAACTTGGACTCAAGCAACCAAGGTGTATACTATTGGTGGCATGGGCGAAACCAAAGCCCTCCATGACGGCAACACACCCGAAGAAAGATTTAAGGAGTTCCTTTCTTTGAGTTCAGATAAGAAGCCCGAAAATGTCGCGTAATGGGTTACAAGCTCACAAAGAAAGAGATACTTAAAGAAGTAGTCAGGTGCGGCAAAGATCCGAACTACTTTATAAACAACTACGCTAGGATTCCCCACCCTGAAAAAGGTCTAATTCCTTTTAAAACTTATGATTTTCAAACTGATTTATTAGAAGATTTTAATGACTACAGGTTTTCAGTTATTTTGAAAGCCCGTCAATTGGGTATCTCTACGATTGTAGCAGCATATGTAGCCTGGTTGATGCTTTTCCATCGCGATAAGAACATTCTTGTTGTTGCGACAAAGTTAAACACAGCAGCCAACTTAGTTAAAAAAGTCAAAATGATGATCAAGCATATGCCAAAGTGGCTTTTGATCTCAGAAATCTCAATAGATAATAGAAATTCTTTTGAACTTACAAATGGCTCCCAGGTTAAGGCGTCATCAACATCCGGCGATGCTGGTCGTTCAGAAGCATTGTCCCTTCTCGTTATTGACGAGGCTGCGCATATTGAAAATCTTAAAGAACTATGGACCGGTCTTTATCCTACAATTTCTACTGGTGGTCGTTGTATCGCCCTTTCAACCCCAAATGGTGTTGGTGATTGGTTTCACGAAACCTATATCAAAGCGGAAAGTGGCCAAAATGAATTTCATGCTGTAAACCTTCCGTGGCAAGTTCATCCCGACCGTGATCATGAGTGGTTTGAAGTAGAAACAAAAAATATGAGCCGTCGCCAAATCGCCCAAGAGTACGAATGTAACTTTAACACTTCGGGCGATACTGTAATTTATGGCGAGGACATAACAAAATTAAAAGCGAAAATAAAAGAACCAAAATACAGAACAGGATTTGATAGAAACTTTTGGATATGGGAAGAGTTTCAACCAGAAGGTACTTATCTTCTTGTGGCTGACGTTGCAAGAGGCGATGGTAAAGACTCATCAGTGTTCCACATTTTTAAATTAGAAACTATGGAAATCATTGCGGAATATCAAGGCAAAGTAACTCCGGATGTGTTCACAAACATAGTCAACGACGCTGGGAAAGAGTACGGAAATGCGATGGTAGTGGTGGAAAACAATACAGTGGGCTTTGCTGTACTAGAAAAGTTAAAAGAAAAGGCATATCCAAATCTTTATCATTCCATTAAATCTACACATGAATATATTGATCAAGTCACAGCTGAAAGTCATTCTAGTTCGGTCGCTGGCTTTACAACTTCGCTCAAAACTCGCCCCTTGATTATCGCTAAGTTTGAAGAATTCATAAGAAACAAGTTACTTACTATTTACTCTAAACGTCTAGTTAATGAATTAGATACGTTTATTTGGAGGAACGGTAGAGCAGAGGCGCAAAGAGGCTATAACGATGACTTAATTATGGCTTGCGCTATTGGCTGTTGGGTACGAGATACTGCATTAGTGGAAAATCAGCGAGATTTAGAGTATAAAAAAGCTATGATAGGTTCTATAATGAGTAGTAAGACACACATCGATTCTCGCATACCTGGAATGAAAAAACCAAAACACGTAGAGTTGTTTGAAAAAGCTGTCGATCAGCGCAACACCAATAAAGAGTTTATTTGGTTATTAAAGGGATAAAAAATGGCACCGCAAAATTCTAAACCTACAAGAAATCCAGACTCACCGCTTTATAAGCGATTGACACGTTTGTTTTCCGGCCCGCTTATTAATATTAGATCACAAAACACTCGTCAATTAAGAAGAAGAAGATTAGATAAATATGCCAAGACTTTCAAAGATGTTGGAGGTCAAAAGTTCGAAAGAAAAGGTTATAATCCCTACGATAACATGTCCAGCTTTACGATGCAATCGCAAGGCAGATTACAAAGATATTCCGATTTTGAACAAATGGAATACACACCAGAGATTGCTTCTGCTCTGGATATCTATGCTGACGAAATGACTACTCACAATAGTATTCAAAAAATGCTTATGGTTGAGACTGCTGACGAAGAGATTAAATCACTATTAAATACGCTTTATTATAATGTCTTAAATGTAGAGTTTAATCTTTTCGGATGGTCCAGAACCATGTGTAAATATGGCGATTTTTATCTTTATTTGGACATCGATGCTGAGTTGGGTATTCGACAGGTGATAGGACTCCCCAGTGCCGAGGTGGAGAGAATGGAAGGTCAAGATCCCGATAATCCAAACTATATACAGTTCCAATGGAATAGTGGCGGCGTCACTTTTGAGAATTGGCAAGTTGCGCATTTTAGAATTCTAGGAAACGATAAGTTCGCCCCTTATGGAACTTCTGTTTTAGATGGAGCACGCCGAATTTGGAGACAACTTATATTGTTAGAGGATGCGATGATGGCCTATCGTATTGTCCGCGCACCAGAGAGAAGAATCTTTTATGTTGATGTTGGAAATATTCCCCCTCAAGATGTCGAGCAATATATGCAACGAGTGATCACGTCAATGAAAAGAAACCAAATTGTGGATCCGGACACTGGCCGAGTGGATCTTCGTTACAATCCTATGAGCGTAGAGGAAGATTACTATATTCCAGTTCGTGGAGGGGCCTCAACAAAGATTGAAAGTCTACCGGGTGGAACTTATACTGGAGATATTGATGACGTTAAATATTTAAGAGATAAATTATTCTCTGCTCTTAAGATTCCCGCCTCATATCTCTCCAGGTCGGAAGGTGCCGACGAAGACAAGGCAACTTTAGCGCAAAAGGACATCCGATTTGCTAGGACAGTACAGCGATTACAGCGCGCTGTCATTTCTGAACTAGAAAAGATTGGTATTATTCACCTTTACACATTAGGCTTCAGAGGTGATGATCTGTTATCCTTCAAGCTTAAGCTACACAACCCTTCGAAGATTGCGGAACTTCAAGAATTAGAGCAGTGGAATACCAAGTTTAGTGTTGCTGCGCAGGCAGCTGAGGGCTTCTTCAGCAAGCGATGGATTGCGAGAAATCTATTTGACATGTCCGAGGAAGACTTCTTGCGAAATCAAAGGGAATTGTTCTATGATCGTTATGCCGCAGCTGCCCTGGAGGCAACCGGAGCACCAGAAGGGGAAGGGGCGTTTACCGGCGGCGGCCTTGATCTAGGAGGTGACTTGGGTGCTGATCTCGGAGGAGAAGAAGAAACACCAGAGCCTGAAGCAGCCCCCGAACCTGAATCGCCCGCCCCAGAGGGTGGTGATACCGCACTCTTATCAGCACCAGGCATGGAGGCACCAGGCAAGCGTGATGAGCCGGTCACATATATAAACAAGAAGACTGGCAAAACAACTACGGACAAATCTCATGGTTGGTATAAGCCAGTTACACATGATAAAAGAAAATCAATAGGCCCACGAAAGCGACATATGCAGTCCCCTGAAGTCGCGCGATTACCCAAGAGACAAACGGTACACAATTACCTTCCTGCGGGCGCAAAAGAGTTGTTAGGGCTTGGAAAAGGCATTTCTGAAAACAAGAACACTATTTATAAACAGGAAGAGATTAGGCTTTTTGAAGTCAACCGAGATATTAAAATGATACTTGAAGATTTGGAGCGTAAAGACAATGCCGAGACATAATAAAAAAAGAAATACCGCTTTTTTGTACGAAACCCTAGTAAGGGAGGTGGTCAAACAAACAATTGCTAAAGATTTTGATAGAAGAGATAAGGCAATCGCAATTCTTAAGGAGTGTTTTTCCAAGAATAGAACACTAGGAAAGGAATTGGATTTGTATAAAACACTCTCGCAAAGTCAAAAACTGAATCCCCTCCCAGCAGAAAAACTAATCCAAGAAGTAAAAAAAGAATATAAAAAACTTGACTCAAAAGAAATATTTAATGAACAAAGCGTGGTAATTGGCAAAATAAATAAAACCCTTTCAAGTGGCGTTTATTCCAATTTTGTTCCAAATTATAAAGATTTAGCAACTTTGTCACAGATATTTGGTGATGATGTATCGGCAAAGTCAAGAGTTCTTCTAGAAGAGCATGTCCTAAGAAAGTTGACTTCCTCAAAAGATATGCTAAAAGAAGAAAAAGAAATTAAAGTTTCCAGACTTGTTGTAAAGACATTTGTAAATAAATTTAATAAGCAATATGGGGGCGAACTCCTTGAAGAACAGAGAGCCTTATTAAACAAATACGTCACGTCCTTCATGAACAACGGAGTAGAGTTTAAATTTCACCTCAATGAAGAGCTGGGACGCCTCAAAGAAAAGCTAGAAGAATCACTTAAAATTGAAGAGATTAAAAACGACGAACAAATGTCCAATAAAATGAACATGATTATTAACTACCTTGAAGGAATTAATGAACAGCCGGTTAATAAAGAATCTTTACAGCAGATTCTCAAAATTCAGACACTTATACAAGAGATTTTTGGCGATGAGCATTAAGATTACAGTTAAACCAGAGATTGATGCGGTTGTAGAATTGAAAGCCCGTAAATCACTTGATGGGGATATCATGATTTTTGACCACCCTGAGATGGATATCGTTGTTTCCGGAAAAAAGAATAAAATTTTAGCTTTATCCAAAGAACAGTACAGTGACCATGTATATGCCACTCAATCTAGATTTTTTGAATTCCTCTCTAAAAAAGGAGTAATTGACACGTCCACAATTAGAGGCGGGAATGTCTATGGATCGCTAGAAGGCGTTTTGCTTGAAAGTGCGGATCCCGAAGGGGCCGATTCAGTACAAAGCGCAATTTATTCAATTGCCAAGTTTTTTCACAAGGAAGCACCCTACTATCAATCAGTCCAGCATTATGAAATGGAAATTGAAAAAGAGCTTCTTGAGCCCGATGATGAGCACTCTACGGAGCTAGGAAAAGTGCCTCATGAAAAGCGTAAGGGTAGCAATGCGGATTATGCCGGCTATAATGCTGCGTATGGTCTCTATGGTATATACGAATAGAGGCTTGAATGGATCTAATATATTTTATT
>CEOA01056884.1_pt1 | contig 11258 bp, 15 predicted proteins | sample 530251 | NCBI WGS metagenome assembly CEOA01 (sample SAMEA2619838, study PRJEB7988) | marine metagenome | biome: marine biome (ENVO:00000447); feature: surface water layer (ENVO:00002042); material: "saline water (ENVO:00002010), including plankton (ENVO:xxxxxxxx)" | depth 5 m
TCAGTCTTCGATAACAGACTTTTTGGCATCTTATGATTTAATAATACACTCCAACCTCGAACATATAAATGCAGTCAATCCTGAAAAAATAGATTTTTTAAAAAGATTGCCTAATTGTATTAGACTTGAGCATGATTCATGTCATTATTTAGATACTAGAACAAGGGCGCATTTGTTCACGACATCAATAAAAAACTTTTTTCTCAGTGATTTTCATGTTTCTTTTTTTAAAGAACTTTATGGTGATTACTTTATAAATACAGAAATAGTTTATGATCCAATTGACACAGAACTTTTTTGCAAAACAGATCAAGAAAAAATTTATGATGTAGTATATTGTGGGTTCATTCATGAACTCAAAGGTGCTGAAAAAATAATTAATTTTGCTAGAAAAAACCCAGAAAAACAAATATCAATTTTTGGCTGGTCGCATAGGAATCCTTATGAACTATTTGAAAATGAAAAAAATATTCACTTTGGTGGACTCAAAACTCAAGAGGAGGTAGCTTCTATTTTAAAACAAAGTAAAGCCATATTTCATTCACCTATAGTCAATGAACCGTTTTGTAGAATGGTTGCTGAAGCATTACTGTGTGGTGTTGAGGAAGTAATAGGAGAAGTAGATAAAATTGGCTCATATTTAGAGTTTCAAAAATTTGGCTATGATGAATTTAAAAATAAATGCGGAAATGCGGCTGAAAATTTTTGGGAAAAAGTAGAAAAATGAAATTTTTAAATGGCACATACTTCAAGCACGAATGCAAAGTTCAATTGACAGACTACAAAGATGAGAGAACTCCAGTCTTTAAATTAAAAGTAGATGATAACATAAAAAATAATTTTGTTTTTTGTAAGCCAGAGTTTTTACAGTTATTTGAAAAGTCTAAAGCGATTGGCTCCTCTGAATTTACTTTAGTAACTCACAATTCTGATATAAATTTTACTTATGAATATGTCAAAGCTGTCATTGATTTTTTCCCTAAAATGCAGCATTGGTACACTCAAAATTTATTATGTGAGCACCCTAAAGTTTCTCCAATACCAATAGGTATTGCCAACCCTAAATGGTCTCATGGTAATCAGGATAGATTCAAAAAAATAATAAATGAAAAAAATGAAAAGGATAATTTGTATTATGCTAATTTTAACATATCAACTAATCCAACAGAAAGAAATTATTGCTATGAGTGTTTAGGAATTAAAGCTCCAATAAGCTATCCAGATGCCGCGTCTATAAAAGATCACGATGATTTTGTTAATCATACTCAAGAGAATTATTTAAGAGATATTTCTAAATCTTATTTTACAGTTTCGCCTGATGGAAACGGCAAAGATTGCCACAAAACGTGGGAGGCTTTGTATATGAAAAGCATTCCAATTGTAAAAAAATGGTATGGAGTTGAAAGATTTAAAAAACTAGGCATACCGATGATTATTATAAATGATTGGTCTGAATTTAAAGATTTAAAATTAGATAAAAATCTATATGATAGTATTTGGGGTGATTTTAAAGTTGAATCACTTAACTTTGATTTATTTAAAAAACCTAAACAATGAAGAATGTAAAAATAAAATTTGCCTGTCATTGGGACACTCCACAAGGTTTAGCTGACAGGGTGGTTAGAAATTGGGGTAAGCCGCCTCAAGGACTAGAAATAACTTCAGAGGATGAGTTTGATTACTTGATTACTTTTAATAATAGTCAAGAAATGTTAAGTGTTCCTAAAGAAAAAAATATAGTTTTTACTATGGAACCTAGCTGGAGTCATTGTGTTCAAGATGCAGTTCTTGATAACAGTTTTAAGGTATTCAGTAGTGTTGATAGATTTTCATCTAGAGATAATGTAGAGATGGCCCCAACTTTAATGTTTAGTGAGGATTCAGGGGGGTCTACGCTACAACATGTAAAACAAGCTGGCGAGGGTATAAAGACCACCATGGATCAATACTTATCTGATAATAATTTTAATAAAAGCAAAAAATGTTCAATTATATTAGCAGCGCATGGAGCTATAGCTGGCGTTCCCAAGCATCAAGATTCTATATATTTTAACAGAGAAAAACTGTTAGTTAAAATTTTCGAATCTGATTTAGATATAGATGTTTATGGTAGAGGGTGGAATATAGATGATCCAAGATATAAAGGATATGCGGAGTATAAAGAGGATGCACTTAGAGATTATGAATTTAGTATAGGTATAGAAAACTCTAGAGAGGATTATTACATATCAGAAAAAATTACAGACTGTTTTATGAATAATTGTGTGCCTATTTATGATGGCTGCAATTTAGTTCATGAATTTTACAATCCTAAATCTTTTGAGAAAATTAACATTGATAGTGAGAACGTAATTGAAGATATTAGAAAAATAATTTCTGGTTCAAATGAAAAATATGTTGATTACGTAAAAGAATCAAAAATTAAATATTTTACAGATTACAACATATATACTTACTTAGAAAAATGCATATCATTCAAATAGGCTCCCATACAGGAGACGACCCTTTTATTGAGTTCTTTTCTTCAAAGCATGAAGAAATAAAAAAATGTTTAATAGTGGAGGCGCTATCATCATCTTTAGACATTTGTAAAAATACATATGAAAAAAAATTTACTAAAGATAAATTAAATAAAATTTCTTTTATAAATAAAGCTATAGTCGAAGATCCTACAATTGATTTTATCGACTTCTTTTATCCAAAAGGAGAGCACAAAAACGACGGTCAGATCCATTATACTGCATTTAGTTCCACATGTAAAAATCATTTAATTTCTCATGGAGTTAAGGACATTGAAAAAAAAGAAGTTCCAGCAATTACTCTTTCAAAATTATTTAAAGAACAAGAATTTAAAAAAGTTGATAGATTATATTTAGACGCTGAAGGGTTAGACGCTAAAATTATATTATCTTTAGATTTAAAAGAAATTGATATTCCTTTCATGTGTTTTGAAGCTGCTCATACAGACGGTGCATTCACTAGAGGCGAAACTGCTGGAGAAGTTTTTAAATTTTTAACTGAGCATAATTATGGTATATATACTTTTTTTCACAAGATAGACAATCAAATGGATTGGAATTGGTGGGCAATTAAGGACAATGATCAAGAGATCGCCAAAGATATTGTTGAATTTGGTGGCCACAATACCAAGGTTAAATCACAAGATTCAATTTTAGTTAAATTACAGTAGTAAAATGTCTTTAATTTCAAAAGTTTATATAATCCACTATACCAAACTATCTGAGAGAAAGGCTCATATGCTTGAGCAGATCAAACAGTGGCTACCTAATGTTGAACATAAGTTTGTAGAAGATTTTGATCAGGAGGATTTAACAGATAAAATAATTCACGAAAATTTTGATGTGGAAAGGTTTAGAGATAGATTTGATAGAGACATGCTTAGATCAGAGATGTCGCTTTGCATGAAATATAAAAAAACTATAAATGAAATAGCTGATTTAGAAAATGGGGAAGAATTTTTCATTTTAGAGGATGATGTAATATTTAAGGAAGACCCTTTAAATTACATTGAGGCAATGCATAAACTTTGTAATAATCATCATATTAAGTATGATTGCGTATTTTTAGGAGAGGCATGGATTAGAAGGGGCGATAATAGAGATATTTTTGGCAAAAAATCACACCCCGCAACAAATGGTTTGTGCACTGTATTATACAAAAAAAAGTCCTTACAAAGACTTGATAATTTACTGCAAAAAAACAGAATAAGCCAGCCCATGGATTGGGAGCTAAATGATAGATTTAAAGACTTAGACTTTCAGGTTTATTGGGGTAAAGCCATAACAAAACATGGCAGTGTCCTAGCGCTAGAAAATGACACATATAAAAAACTTAAATCTACACTTAGAGAAAAATACTAATGCAAACTAATACTACCGTAAAATTTTTAAAAAGTATAGGAGTTGACCCTAAAGAAATAAAACTGTGTATAGAAACTGGCACATATAAGGGTTGGGGTACTAAGAAATGGGCTGAGTTTTTTGATGAAGTAATAACAATAGAGCTTTCAAAAGATCTTTTTGAGTATTGCAAAAAAATATATAATTTTGAAAACGTAAAGTTTTTACAAGGTTCTAGTAATAAAATTTTAACAAAGATAATTGATGAAATAAATTGCCCATACTTTCTTTTTCTTGATGCACATGGGTCAGGAGGCGATACTACTTTTGATGATGATATTGGTAGATTTGGATCTCCAGTAATTAAAGAAATACAAGCTGTTAAAAAAAACCCACCTAAAATTATAGCTGTGGATGACTTATCTGATTTTTCAGATATAAAATCTTATCCAAGCCCAGAGCAAATAAAAAAAGAAGTGGCTAAAATTGGTGAATACACTTCTTCAGTATATAAGGAAGATGATTTTACAAAAGGAATTTTAGTCTTCAAGTTAAATGAGTAAAAATTGTTTGATTATACAACCTGGAGCTTTTGGAGATATTTTTTTATGTGCACCTATAGCTAAATTTTATAGCGATAAAGGTTATAAAGTTTATTGGCCTGTGACTAAAAAATTTATTTCTACTTTAGAGTATTTCCCTTACGTAAAGCCAATTATTTTATCTGATGAGATTTTACATGAAGACTGGCTGAGATCAGATGTTATGAAAATCTTACCTCAACTTCATAAGTATGAAAAGGTTATAAATTTAGCAGATCGAGGCCCACATCCTACAGCTCAACAATATTGGGAAAATTTTGAACAATGTAAATATAGATTATCGGGAGTGCCATTTTCTGAAAAAAATAATTTAAATTGGCAAAGGGACAAAAATAAAGAAAAAGAATTATTTAATTTATTAGATATAGCAGAGAACGAGGATTATGCAGTGGTTCATAAAACAGATTCACTTGGTGAAACAGCCTCTGTGCCAAATATAGATATTAAAACGATTGAGGTGCAACCCATAAAATCTTTCAACATACCTGATTGGTTTAAAGTATTTAAGAAAGCTAAAAAAATTTATTGTATAGAAAGCTCAGTTCATCAATTCATGGACGGAGTTGTTCAAAAACTTACACCAAAGAGGTTTTTATTGAAGAGGCCATCTGCTGGGATTAATTGTAGATTTACGGTTTCATCTAATTGGAAACTGGACTATGTAGGAAAAGAAAGTATAATACGTGGATAATATGAAATATTTAGTTACTGGAACAACAGGTTTCGCTGGCCCACATTTAGTTAAGCTTTTGTTAAAGGAAGGTCATGAAGTGCATGGAATTGTTAGAACAGCAAATGGTAGAGAAACCGATTTGCTAGACATATTAAGCACTAAAGAATTAGAGAGTGTTAAATTTCACTATATAGACCTAAAAGATTATGGCTCTTTGCAAAAAGTTTTATTACAAAAATTTGACGGAGTTTTTCATTTAGCTGCTCAAAGTCATCCCCCAACTAGCTTTAGTGACCCAATTTTAACTTGGAATGAAAATGTGACTGCCAGCATGAACTTAATTACTTTGCTTGAGGGTCAAGATACAAAACTTATGTTTTGTAGCACATCGGAAGTTTATGGAGATACTTGTAAAGATGTTGGCAAACTTAATGTTGACAGTCGAGTATTGCCTAGCAATCCTTATGGAGCCTCAAAAGCTGCCATTGATTTATATCTTCAGGAAAGATTTATAAACAAAAAAAATAAAGGTTATATCACCAGAGCATTTAGTCACACTGGACCACGTAGAGGAAAAATTTTCAGTATAAGTTCAGACGCTTATCAAATAGCCAAGATGGAGCTTGGTCTTCAAGAAAAAATATTAAAAATAGGAAATTTAAAAACTGAGAGAGTAGTCATAGATGTTAGAGACTGCGTAAACGCATATTACCTTTTAATGATTTCTGAAAATAGTGATGGTAAGGTCTATAATGTTTGCGGCGAGGAAGTGCACCAGATGCAGTATTATACAGATTGTTTAATTAATTCTTCTAAATTTGATTATAAAGAAGTTAAACAACAAATTTATAAGCCTTACTATAGAGATATAGATATACAAATTCAAATTGGAGACATAACAGATTTAAAAACAGACACCAATTGGCAGCCCACTATTTCTCTAGAAAAAACAATGGACGATTTATTAAACTATTGGAGAAAAAAACTTGCAAAATGATTTACAGATAGTGTGGACAAATGGCTGTTTTGATATACTGCATAGAGGACACATAGAACTTTTTAAATATGCTAAATCTCTAGGAGATGTTCTTTATGTGGGTATTGACTCAGACTCAAAAGTAAAAAAAGACAAAGGCAATAAAAGACCCTACAATAATGAAGTTGATAGGATTGAACTTTTAAAATCAATTAAATATATAGATAAAATATTTCTTTTTGAAAACTCAAAACAATTAGATAATATTATTAAATCTATAAAACCAAATGTTATGGTTATAGGTTCTGATTGGAAAAATAAAATTATAGTAGGAGAATCTCATTCTAAAAAAGTCGTTTTTTTTGATAGAATCCCCAACTACTCAACAACTAATATACTAAAATGTTATCACCCATAGTTTTTAACACCGAAAAATGCTCAGAATGTATCGTACATAAAAGTTGGGGGCACGAAATTATTTTCGAAAATAATGAAAAGTATTGCGGTAAACTTCTTGTTTTTAATAAGGACTCGAACTTTTCAATGCATTATCATTTGATAAAAGATGAAGCTTGGTATGTGCAAAGCGGAGAATTTTTGTTCACTTGGATAGATCTTGAAAAAGCAGAAAAAAAAGAAAAAAAAATAGTAAAAGGCGATTGCGTAAGAATTCGCACTGGTCAACCGCATCAATTAAAAACTTTAACTGGGGGAACTATTTTTGAAGTTTCAACTAAACATTTTGATGAAGATTCTTACAGAATTTGGAGATGAAAATATACGTAGACATAGATGAAACAATTTGTTTTTATACAGGCAAGCGTAGATATGAATTAGCAGAGCCTAACTACGATAATATAAAAAAAATAAATGATCTTTATGATGATGGCCACAATATAATTTACTGGACTGCTAGGGGATGCCGATCAAAAACTGATTGCACAGAGCTAACATTGAAACAACTTAAAGATTGGAATTGTAAGTATCATAAAATAATTTGTAACGAAAAGCCTGACTATGATCTTCTTATTTGCGATAAAACAAAAAGAATTGAAGAATTGTGAGAGTCTTAGTTGTAGGTGATAGCTGTATTGATAAATTTGTTTACGGTAATGTAAGTAGAATTTGCCCTGAAGCTCCAGTTCCGATATTTGAACCTTTGCATAAGACTTCAAATCAGGGTATGGCAGCAAATGTTGCTAATAATCTAAAGTCTTTAGGGCTATCTGTTGATCTAGTTACGAATAAAAACAAAATATTAAAAACTAGATATATTGATGATAAGTCTGGTCAAATGTTGATTAGAGTTGATGAACAAGATTATTGTGAGCCAATAAAAGAGTGTAAAAAATTTAATAAAAACTATGACGCTTTAATTATATCTGATTACAACAAAGGCTTTCTTAGTCTTGATTACCTGCAAAAAATTAGTGAACAATTTACAATCCCAAAATTTATAGATACAAAAAAGAATTTAGGCGCTTGGATTAAAAATTTTAATTATATAAAAGTTAATAAATTTGAGTGGGATAAACGAGATAAAAATCATAATTACGATAATGCTATAATTACTAAAGGCTCTTGTGGAGCCTTATACAAAAATGTGCTTTATCCAGTGCAAAAAAAAGTTACAGTTTCTAATGTTTCTGGAGCTGGAGATACTTTTTTAGCATGTTTAGTGTTTGAATATTTAAAAACGCAAGATATAATTAGTGGAATTAAATTCGCTAACGATTGCGCTAGCAAAGTGATTCAACAAAGAGGAGTAACTACAATTAAATTAAAATAAATTTTATGAAACACGACAAATCACTTATACATAGAGTTCATGGAAGCAACCCTTTAATTGAAAAAAATCTTTATAATGATAAATCAATTAAGCTTGAGGACATGAAAATAATTAATCGTAGATTTATGGGGGCTGGGATGTCCCAATCATACGCTGCGATTTATTGGCAAGAGTATTATTATGAGGCTAATAGATTTGAATACGTGGTTGAATTTGGTAGCCAAAAAGGAAGTTTGTCCACTTATTTTGCAAACATGGCAGCTATAAGTGAGGCTTTCTTTTTTGATACTTTTGAACTTTATCCTGACACTGATTGGTATAGCAAGCCAAATGAAGGCGCAGGTCATTGGTTTGATAAATTATCTGACAGCAGCCCATTCATAAATTACTTTCATCAAGATGTTTTTCATGAAGATTCTATGAATAGAATAAAAGAAAATGTAAATCAATTTAAAACATTTATATTTTGTGACGGAGGCAGTAAAATAGGAGAATTTGAATTATACGCCCCAATACTTAAAAAAGGAGATTGCATAGCTGTGCACGATTGGAACTATGAAATTGGACCTATGCACACTAAACCTATTTGCGAACAACATGATTTAGAGCCTCATGAACCCTATGCGACTTCTGCTATGGGATTAGAGACACAAATTATGCCTTTTATTAAAAAATGAAAGACAAAATAGATATAGTTATTCAGGGAGGTGTTTGGCCTAATACTAAAAGCACTATAGAAACATATTTTCAATTACCCTTTGTTAATAATATCATATTCTCAACTTGGGAGGATGATCGTGAAAAAATAGATTTTCAAGCATCCAAAATCGTTTTTTCAAAACCTCCTGCAAATGATGGTGGTGGTAATTTAAATTATCAAATCATTTCTTCTAGAAATGGTCTGAAAGAGTGTGTTACAGATGTGGTTATAAAAATGCGCTCTGATCAAACCATTCTTACCGATGAAATGATAAAGATGAAACATTTTTATGAAGAAAACACAAATGGCCATGATGTGTTTGTGCTTGGATTAATGGGTTTAGATCTCCCAAGCCATCCTTATCACCCTCAAGATCATGTTTTTTGGGGCAAAATACAGGATGTCAAAGAAATATTTGATATACCCCTTTCTAACTGGACTACATACAAACCAAATGGCGAGGAGGATTTTTCAAAAAATATGAGATCACCAATTTATCTAGGTGCTTATAAGTATGCGCGTATTAGCGAAATAGCTAAAAAACATATAGAAAACCCTCATGAATATTTGCTTGATAACTCACCTAAAAGACACGAAGCTTTTGAAGAATATGGTAGAATTAGGGAGGAATGTTTTAAACCATTTCCACGTATTAATTTGAATTGGCATAAGTTTAATCAAGGCTACCCTTATTCATTTTATTACGATCAAGGAGAAAGATATGGTTAATTTAAAACTTGGTCTTTTTGGCAAAACTTATTTAGACACAATATTTTATTTAGATCATTTTGTTTTAGGAGAAACTAATAATTGTAAAACCGTCGCTAAAACATTTGGGGGTATACACAATATTCAAAAAGCTAATATAAACTGTGTTACACCTTATTGCTTTTCAGATGGTGAGGTAAAAGCGTTTATAATCAGCGAATCAAGTTCCTGCACAAGAACCTCCGTCGTTCACTCTGTATCTGAAACAAAACAACCTAAAATTGAAACAAATTCAATTGACTGGTTACATGTAGCCTATATTGATGATTTACTAAATGGCCACCTTCTAAATAAGATAAACAAACAAATTAGTTTAGATTTTTGCACCGTCAATCCCAGAGAGGATTATATAAAAATAATTAAAAAATCGTCTTTGATATTTGATTCTAGAGAGAGAAAAAATTTATATAATAATCTTAAATTTAAAACTCCATTAATATTACATGATAAAAATGGATGTGAGTGCGTTGTTGATGGACGTATTGTTGGCGAGGGATTTACTAATCCAGAGAGCAATCTTCACGTTAATGGCGCTGGAGATATTTTTGCTGGAATTTTTATCAAAAAATTCTATACTAATGGTCTAGATTGTGCCATAGCTGAAACAGCAGAGGAAACAAAAAATCACTTACTAAAATGTCAAAATATAATTTATTAATTCCAATGGCTGGAATGGGTCAGCGGTTTTTAGATGCTGGTTACAATGTGCCAAAACAGTTTATTTACTGTAAAGAAAAACAACTTTTAGATATTTCTTTAGATTGTATAGATAAAGTTAATTGTAAATTAATATTTATCGTCAGAGACGACCAAATATCTAATTATGGAGTGGATAAACTTTTAAGAGAAAAATATAGCGACTATGATATTGAGATTGTGGTTACAGATGGATTAACAAAAGGATCTGTGTGCAGCTGTTTATTAGCGAACAAGCACATAGACAATGATATACCTTTATTTATACACACTCTTGATATTGAGTTTAAACCTAATGTAAATCCATCAGAGGTGGTTAAAGGTGACTATGATGGACTAATTTTTACTTTTAAATCTAACTGTGATAATTATAGTTACGCTTTAAAAACAGCTAACGACGAAGACGGGCTTGTAAAAAAAACAGCGGAGAAAAAAGTTATAAGCGATGAAGCTTGTGTAGGAATTTATTATTTCAAAAGTGGAAATATTTTTTGTCGAGCCGCTGAGACAATGATAAAAAAAGATTTGAAAACTAAAGGTGAGTTTTACATTTCTCCTCTTTATAATATTTTAATTGATGATGGGTTACGTATTAAAACTAAATTAGTCGAAAAAATGTATGTTTTTGGCACTCCTTCAGAGTTCGTTTTTTATAAAAAAAATGTTACTAAATGTTTTACAGAAAAACCAATAGCTCTGTGTAGCGATCACTCAGGATTTGATTGTAAAAATCAATTTAAAAAAATACTAGACTATAATAATATTAAATACATTGATTTTGGAACATTTTTACCTGATGATTGTGATTATCAATACTTTATAAAACAAGCGGTTAATTCTAAAAATGAGGATGTTTGCGATTTTATATTTGGTTTTTGTAGGACAGGCCAAGGAGTTAATATGTGCGCTAATAAATTTTCTGGCGTTAGAGCCGCTTTAATTTATGATAAATATTCTGCGGAAATGGCTATAAGACATAACTGTGCCAATTTTTTTTCTTTTCCTTCATCCGTATTTGGAACAAACAAAGATTTAATTTCAGAAACTTTAAAAATAATACTCAATAATACTTTTGATGGGGGTCGTCATCAATTAAGAGTTCAAGAGATAGAAAATGCAAATTAATCATATTTCTAATTTTACTAACGGTTGGTTTATTGGTGATTTTGAACCATCATTATTTAAAAATCCTTT
>CEOA01015119.1_pt1 | contig 11222 bp, 9 predicted proteins | sample 530251 | NCBI WGS metagenome assembly CEOA01 (sample SAMEA2619838, study PRJEB7988) | marine metagenome | biome: marine biome (ENVO:00000447); feature: surface water layer (ENVO:00002042); material: "saline water (ENVO:00002010), including plankton (ENVO:xxxxxxxx)" | depth 5 m
TGGGACCTGCGAGTTTTACCAGACGGAGTATTGTTCGTAGGAGGAATAGTTTTGGCAGATAAAAAAATAAAAGTTCTAACAATTAGTGACCACCCTTTGTTGCCTTCGGGAGTTGGAACTCAAACAAAGTATGTTATTCAAGCCCTGTTAAATTCTGGAAAGTTTCAGGTAATTTCTTTAGGTGGAGCGATTAAACATCCGAGTTATGAACCAACTAAGACCAATGAGCACGGAGATGACTGGATAATTTTTCCTGTGGATGGATACGGAAACCAGGATACCATACGAAACGCTATTACAAGCCATAAGCCCGATATTTTGTGGTTTATGACAGACCCCAGATTTTATGAATGGCTGTGGGATTTTGAAGATGAGATCAGATCTGTAGTCCCAATGGTCTATTATCACGTTTGGGATAATTATCCATACCCAAAATATAACAAACCTTTTTATGTGTCTAATGACGTTATCGCAACGATTTCAAAAGTTACTTCTGATATCGTGCAAAACGTAGCACCAGAAATAGAAGAGCACTATATCCCTCATGCTGTTGATCCAAACATCTTTAAAAAGTTGACTGGACAAGAAAAAACTCTTGTTGATAATGTTCGAAGAGATAACAACCTTAAAGACAAGTTTGTTTGTTTCTGGAACAATAGAAATGCTAGAAGGAAGATGAGTGGCTCAGTTGTGTTTTGGTGGAAAGCTTTTTGTGATGTAGTGGGTCACGAAAATGCTACCCTTATTATGCACACAGATGTTAATGACCAACACGGCCAGCCACTTGAATTCTTGGCGCAAGAACTAGGACTAAACAAGGGACAGATTGTTTTCTCGAAAGACAAGGTACAACCTCAGCATCTTGCCATCTTTTACAATGTCGCAGATGTAACGATAAATATCTCTGACGCTGAAGGTTTTGGTTTGGCCACATTAGAATCTTTATCTTGCGGCACTCCAATCGTAGTTACAAAAACGGGTGGTCTTCAAGAGCAGGTTACAGATGGAGAAGTTGAATTTGGTGTTGGGATTGAGCCAACCTCTAGGGCTGTTATTGGCTCTCCACAAGTTCCCTACATTTATGAAGATCGTATTAACGAAGAAGTTTTTGTAAGTGCCCTTAAGAAGATGTACGATATGACACAAAGTGAGAGAGAAAACCTAGGAAAACTAGGGGCAGAGTATGTCAGGAAAAACTACAACTTTAAAGACTTCAATGAGCGTTGGGTTAATCTAATGCTTAATGTCCACGAAGAACGGGGTTCCTGGGAAAATAGAAAAAATTATCAAGCTTGGGAGTTTATTGAATTATGATTAAGGTATTACTTAAGGGACCTATTCTTAGCCGCAGCGGGTATGGAGAACATACAAGATATATGTTTAGGGCTTTGGCATCCCGACCAGATGTATTTGATGTTTATGTCCATCCAACAGGATGGGGACAGTCTAGTTGGGTTTTAAAACCCGGAAAAGAAACAAAGGATGTAGAAAAGTGCATCGAAAAACTCCACAGATTTCAGGGAACCTTTGACCTGTCTTTGCAGGTTCTTATACCAAGCGAGTTCCAGAATATTGCTACTAAAAATATTGGTGTAACTGCTGCGGTTGAAACTACAGCAGCATCAGCACAGTGGATAAATGCCTGTAATATGATGGATAGAGTTTTTGTTACTTCAGAGCATGCTAAAAAATCATTAGCTACTCCGTCTTATTCTGTACAAGACGAAAACGGAAATCAGTTTACAATAACTTCCCAAAAACCCATTGATGTCGTATCGTATCCTTTTCGTGAGTTTGGGGTAAACGGATCCGTTCACGAGAAAATGAATCTTGAAACCGATTTTAATTTCTATACTTCTGCACAATTTGGACCTAGAAAAAACCTCATGAATACAATTCATTGGTTTGTACAGGAGTTTAAGGATGATGAAAATGTAGGCTTAGTCGTAAAAGCTCACCATAAAAACAATAGTCATATTGATAGGAACAGAATGGTTCTACAATTATCGGCAGCAGTTCACAGTGTGCCACATAGAAAGTGTAGAGTGTATCTTGTCCATGGATCAATGGAAGACGATGAAATGAATTCTGTATATAATCATCCGAACATTCACGCTTATATAACAGCTACGCACGGTGAGGGTTTTGGCCTGCCAATATTTGAAGCTGCTTGTAATGGACTACCTGTTGTAGCACCAGCTTGGTCTGGACAGGTTGACTTTTTGTATGACGATGTCAAGAATGAAAAATCAGGGAGAGTTAAAAGAACTCCTATGTTTACAAAGGTCAAATACAAGCTTGATAAAATTCAACAAGAGGCTGTTTGGGACACGGTTCTGAACGCAGATACAGAGTGGTGTTATCCAGATGAAGCCTCATTCAAGAAAGCTATCAGAAGTGTGAAGGACGGATACAAGGCTAAAAAAGCTGTGGCCACCAAACTGCAAGCCTCTCTTAAGGAAAGACTTGATCATGCTAAGATGTTGGAGTTTGTTGTCGATAAGATCCTGGAAGTGTGCCCCGAAGATTTTGTTGAGCTAGAAGGCTTCTTCAACAATTTGTCTGAAGAACTAGAAGTTCATGAGTAATATTACTTTTGTTGCTGATGTTTTTGCCGAACAACATCTAGGCGGCGGAGAACTAAGCAACCAGGAGTTGATAAGGTTATTACGAGTTAAAGGACATACCGTAAAGGAAGTGTTCTCTGCTCAGTTAACTACACAGATGTTAAAAGATGCTAGCGATGAGAAATATATTGTAGGAAATTTTTTAGGACTAAATGAGGAAGTAAAAAAGTTCTTAGAAAATAATTGCAAGTACGTTATCTACGAGCACGATCACAAATATCTTGCTTCTAGAGACCCATCAGTATATGAGAACTTTATTGCACCTGACGATCAGGTTGTAAACAAGGGCTTCTATACAAATGCCTTGGCCGTTTTTTGTCAGTCTAAACTTCATCAGGACGTAGCACAAAAAAATTTGAAACTAGACAACATATTGTCTGTATCTGGAAATCTTTGGGATGATGATACGTTAGCTTTGTTGAGGGAGATGTCTGATAAAGACAAGCTGCCAAGATATTCAATATGGGATTCTATGAATCCTATTAAAAATACCGCTCTAACGATTGCTTACTGCGAAAGAAATAAGATACCATATGACCCTGTAGGTCTTATGCCTTACCGTCTTTTTATCGAAACGATAACTAACAACGACACGTTTATTTTTCTACCGCAAACTTTAGAGACTCTGTGTAGGGTAGCTGTTGAGTGCCGTATGGCCGGTATGAAAGTCATAACAAATAAAAAGATCGGCGCATCAAGTGAAGAGTGGTTTAAACTAAAGGGCAAGGATTTGATAGATTATATGGCAGAGAAAAAACATATGATTTGCTCACTAGTGGAGGAAAAACTAAATGAGTATTAAGTTTACAATTATTGTTCCATCTTACAATGCAGAGGGTTACATTGAGAAATGCGTTCGCTCGGCACTTGCGCAAGATTATGATAACTGTGAGGTTATCGTTATTGATAATGATAGTGGTGATGACAGTTTAGAAATTGTTGAAAAGCTGCAAGAAGAGTATAACAACTTTCATTTAGATACGGCACCTAATTTATATCCTTTTTCTTGGTCCGAACCTGTAGATAAGGCCTTGAGCGTTTTTACAGGGGACTATTTTACAATCCTAGGAGCAGATGACTATTTGGCTCCAGATTACGTTTCTAATATTGTTAAGTACATTGAGGAATCAACAGAGGATATCCAATGTTTTCAAAGTCCAATTAGGTTTGTAAACGAGGAGGGCAACGAACTTGGGCAAGATCTTACCCACGAATACGATGATCTTCAGGACCTCAAGAAAAAATTGTTAGAAAAATGCGTTGTTACAACACCCTCAGTTGTTTTCTCAAGAGAACTGTTTAATAAAGGCTTGACTAAATGGGATTCAGAAAATTACTTGGGAGCCGCTGACTATGCTTTGTATTTTTCTTTAGCAGACGAAGGTGTTCATATCCACCTTAACAAGAACTGGTTGGGGTATTATTATCGATGGCACCAGGGTCAGGCTACCTGGGGAATGAAAAAACAGCCAGTTAATTACGATTTTATGCTGCAAAATATGTGGCGTCAAAAGTGGGAAAATGAAAACTAGAGTCGTAGACTATATCGCAGAAAAAATAGTTGAAATTGGTGTTAGGGATGTCTTCACTTTAACGGGCGGCGGCGCTATGTTCCTAAATGATTGCGTCGCTAAGCATCCAGAACTAGAAGCTATATGTAACCATCACGAGCAGGCATGCGCAATGGGTGCCGTCGGGTATGCAAAATACACCAATGGGTTTGGTGTGGCTATGGTTACTACGGGGTGCGGTAGTACAAATGCCATAACAGGTCTTTTAGAGGCCTGGCAGGATAACGTTAAGTGCCTATTTTTTTCTGGGCAAGTTAACAAATCTCAAGCAACGCATGGCTTAGATTTACCATTACGGCAACTTGGCGTGCAGGAAGCTAACATAGTTGATGTTGTAGCTCCGTTGTGTAAGCATTCAATTATGATAACAGACCCAGATCAGATTCGATACGAAATGGAAAAAGCAATCCATCTAGCTAACACTGGAAGACCTGGTCCTGTCTGGATAGATATTCCGCTAGATGTCCAAGGTGCTTATGTAGACATTGATTCTTTGCAGGGCTATCAGCCTTCTGGAAAAGAAAAGCTCGATGTAACTGAAGATGAAAACAAAGAACTTATCAATCTATTTTATCAAGCAGAAAGACCCGTTTTACTAATTGGCAATGGAGTAAGACTAGCAGGAGCCACGGAGGAGCTTAAAGAATTTGTCGAAAGGCATAACATCCCGACTGTTGCTACTTTTTTGGGTGTTGATCTTTTAGAAAGCGATAATCGTCTGATGATCGGACGAGTTGGTATTAAAGGAAATAGGGCAGCAAATTTTGCTATTCAAAACTCAGACCTTTTAATAACAGTAGGCACCAGGCTAGGGGTTCCAGTAACTGGGTACAATTATACTACATTTGCAAGAGAAGCAAAAATAGTTGTGGTTGATATAGACGAGAAAGAGCATCAAAAAAATACTGTCAAAATAGATAAGTTCATCGCTGCTGATGCAAAGTCTTTTTTTGCGTCAACTCGTTTTTCAAAAAAGGGATCTTGGGGCTGGTCAGAAACCTGTAGCGAATGGAAAAAAAGATGGAGAGTTTGTAACCCTGAGTGGGATCAAGACAAGGACGGTATAGATCTTTATTACTTTACAGATAAGCTTTCGAAGGCCAACAAAAATGACTCGGTTGTCGTGTCTGATGCTGGATCTGCTTATTACGTACCCTCTCAGTTTTTAGATATCAAGGGCGATCAAAGGTATGTAACATCTGGTGCTCAAGCTGATATGGGATTTACAATACCTGCTGCTATTGGAGTTTCTGCCGCAAAAAATAGAGGAGAGGTTATTGGCATTACTGGAGATGGATCTTTTCAGACAAATATTCAGGAACTTCAGACTATCAAACATTACCAAATGCCAATCAAAATTTTTGTTTGGAATAATCACGGATACTTGTCTATCCGAACAACACAGAAAAAATTCTTTGATGGAAGGTTTATTGGAGTAGACCAGGACTCAGGAGTGTCACTACCAGATATCAAGAAGATAACAGAAGCTTATGGGCTAAAGTATTTTAAGATTGAAACAACTAAAGATCTCGAAAGCGGAATACAGGATGTTTTGAACTGGGACGGCCCGGTTGTTTGTGAGGTAATGTGCCAGAAAACTCAAGAAGTTGTTCCTACATTAATCTCAACCAAGACAAAGGATGGGAGAATTGTTTCACGTCCATTTGAGGATATGTACCCGCTGTTAACTCGTGAAGAGTTTCATGATAATATGATAATAGATCCTATCAATTATGAGGAGTAATAATGTCTAACGATAGAAAAAAGGTAACTATCCTAACTCTCAGGAAGAACAAAAGAGAGAACAAGAAATCAGTGTTTGTAACTGCTTACGACTATCCGCAAGCTATGTTGGCTCATAGGTCTGGTGTTGATGGCATCTTAGTTGGAGACTCTTTGGGAATGACAACCTTAGGGCATAAAACAACTATCCCTGTTACAATGGATGATATGATTAGACACGCTGAGGCTGTTGCAAGGGGGGCAAAAGCACCTTTTTTGGTTGGTGATATGCCATATATGTCGTATCAAGCATCGAATAGTGACGCAGTTCGAAACGCAGGTAGGTTTATTCGAGCAGGAATGGATGCTGTAAAGGTTGAGGGTGCGATGGTTGACAGAATTAAAGCCATCGCTGACGCCGGGATCTTGGTCCAAAGTCATCTTGGATTGACGCCTCACACAATGGCAATGCAGGGTGGGTATAGAGTCCAAGGAAAGACAGCTAAGAGTACAGAAATTATTCTTAACCAAGCTCTAGAATTACAAGAGGCCGGTTGTGCCTTTCTTTTGCTGGAAGCAATGCCGAGAGAATCAGCCCAAGCTGTAGCCAGAGAGTTGTCAATTCCTGTCTTTGGGATTGGTGCTGGAGATCTTGTAGATGGTCAGCTTGTTATTATGCACGATCTGGTTGGTCTTTTCTGGGACTTCAAATCAAAGTTTGTTAAAAGATACTGTGAAGCTGGAGCTATGATCCAAAGTTCTCTTGAGCAGTATGCAGAAGAGGTTAGGAGTGGTGTTTTTCCAGCAGAAGAAAACTTCTATGAAATTAAGGACGAGGAATTGGAAAAGATTGCTAGCTGGAAATATGAGACTGATCAGGGCTTTCCAACAAATCATAGTGCAACCCCTAATACTGTAACTCCAAAAGATAGTATTCTAGATGGCAAAAAATGAAAGTTCTAGTTACGGGTCGTAATGGTTTTCTTGCAAAAGAAATAAAAGATCATCTGTTAGATTACGATTTAACTTTTCTAGGTCGCAGTGACCTTGATCTAGCAAACACCAAGCTTGTTGACTCGTTTTTTTCTGATAAGTATTTTGACGCTGTTTTGCATACAGCTATAGTTGGCGGCAGAAGAAACCAAAACGATACGTTCGAAGAGTTCACAGTAAACATTAATATGTTCAGGAACCTACTGCGTAACAAGGACCGTTTTGGGAAGTTGATTAACTTTTGTTCGGGTGCTTCATTTGGAAGAAGTACAGACATATTTAAGTTTCATGAAAGCAGGATTTATTCTTGGATACCTGCGGGTGCTGATTATTATGGCTTAGCAAAAAATTTGATAGCTCGTGAATGTAACAAGACACCAGACTTCTTTAACTTAAGAATATTTGGTTGTTTTGGTTTTCACGAAGAAGATACAAGGTTTATTAAGTCGGCCATAAAGAAGTCCATAAACAATGACCCTATTGTTCTCCACAGGAATAGGGAAATGGACTTTATATCTTCTAAGGATATCTGCACTGTAATCAGATCTTATCTAGAAAATAATTACAGTAATGAGTTTGAGGATGTTAATCTTTGTTACAGTAAAAAGGAGACCCTTTACTCAATCGCCAGTAAGATAATTGCCTTAACAGAATCAAATTCTGATATAATAATAGAGACTCAATCCACAGCCCCAAGTTACACTGGGGACAGCAGTAAGTTATCAAAGCTTGAAATAGAGCTTGAAGGAATGGAAAAAGGTCTTTACGCCTTGAGGGATAGGTTATATGAACGAGCTTGAGAAAATTTTACAACTTGTGCAAGAATATGCAGATAAAAATCTCTTAGACAAATCTTGGGAACCAGGTGACTGGGTGAATTATTCTGGTCCACATTTTACGTCCGATGAGTTTAGGGCGGCTGTTGAGGCAATCCTCGGCGGATGGCTAGTCTTTGGTAAGAAGGCCAGGGAATTTGAACAAACGTTCCCAGTTCATCTTGGTAAAAATTTTGGGATGCTAACTAACTCTGGTAGTTCTGCAAACTTAATAATGACGCAAGCTCTTACTAGCAAGAAGAGCTATATGAAAAAGTATCACCTCCCAAAGGGCAGTAAGTTTATTACACCAGTTGTTTGTTTTCCTACCACACTAAACCCAATTATACAAACAGGCTTTGAGCCTGTGTTCGTTGATGTTGATCTTCCCTCTCTGAATCTTAATCTTGACCAGGTTGAGAAAGCTCTTGAAGAGGACGATTCGATTAGGGGTATTGTCTTTGCTCATGTCCTTGGTAACCCTCCTGATATGGATCGCTTGATGGGTTTGGTAGAAAAGTATAACTTGATTTTTCTAGAAGATTCTTGTGATGCGCTTGGTTCTTTTTATGACGGAAAAAAGCTTGGCTCATTTGGACACATGTCAAGTTGTTCCTTTTATCCTGCGCACCATATGACACTAGGCGAAGGAGGGTTTGTCGCAACGGATGACCCACGTCTTAGAAGGACCCTGGCCAGTTTTAGGGACTGGGGAAGAGCTTGTTATTGTAATGAGGAAAAGCCTGGGGATGTTACTGCTGGAACAGCTTGCGGCAATAGATTTAGACCCTGGCTAAAGAACGGAAAAGAAAGAATCAATTACGATCATCGTTATGTTTTTGATGAAATTGGTTTCAACCTTAAGCCTTTAGAAATGCAAGCTGCGATTGGACTGGAGCAATTAAGCAAACTAGAAGAAATGGACTCTGCAAGAAGAAGTAACTTTGCAGCGCTAGAAAAAATCTTTTCAAAATACGAAGATCATTTTTTACTTCCAAAGGCAACAGAAAAGGCTGACCCAAATTGGTTTGGATATTTGCTGACAGTCAAGGATGGTGCTCCTTTTACGAGGGAAGATTTTGTCCGCCATCTTGAAGAAAATAAAGTACAGACTAGATCTTATTTTGCGGGCAATTGCTTATACCACCCAGCTTACTCCGAGTACGCTAAAAAGTATGACGATCTAAAGGCGGCTTTTCCTAATGCATACAAAGCTACAGTAGGTTCTTTCTTTCTTGGTACTTTTATTGGAATCACTGAAGATAAGTTGAAGTACATACAGGGAGTTGTAGATGAATTCTTTGAATAGTAGCAATATGAAGATAATTTGTGTAACTGGCTGTTTGGGTTTCATACCATCTTATTTTGTCGAGAAATGCCTAAAAAGAGGTTGGATGGTGTATGGAATCGACAAGATAACATATGCCGCCAACAAAAAGTTACTAAAAACATTTTTAGAATACGATAATTTCAAGTTTGTCCAGGACGATATAAAAGACATAAAGACAATATGTGATTGCGATTATGTTGTTAATTTTGCAGCAGAATCACACGTTGGTAACAGCATCATTAATAGCGATGAGTTTATCAATACTAATATTGTTGGAACTAAGAATCTATTGGACCTTGTTAGGTTTAAGCCAAGAAACTGTGGCACTAGGCCGGTTTTTATCCATATCAGCACAGATGAAGTCTATGGAGATATTTTAGATGGAGAGCATACAGAAGAACATCTTTTACATCCCAGTAATCCTTACTCTGCTGCAAAGGCTGCGGCGGATATGCTTGTATTGGCTTGGGCTAGAACATATGATCTGGAATATTTGATTGTAAGGCCTACGAACAATTACGGAAACAGGCAGTATCCTGAAAAGCTAATCCCACTTGCTGTTAAGAACCTCCTTAGAGGAAGAAAAATTCTTTTGCACAATAATGGTACACCAGTCAGAAACTGGCTTCACGCTGACGACACTGCTGAGTCCGTATTGACTTTGATTGATAACGGCGTAGTTAACGAAATCTATAATGTTTCAGGAGACTTTGAGCAAACAAATGCAGAAACAGTAAGAAAGATAATTGAGTCTTTTTATGGATCTGATACGAACTGGGAGGATTACGTTGACTACTCTTACGAACGCAAAGGACAGGACTTAAGGTATTCTCTTAATGATGATAAGATTAGAAATCTTGGGTGGCAACCAAAGAAAGTATTTGACAATGAGATACATTCTATTGTAAGTTATTACAAGACAAATTTTATTTGGTAAAAGATGAAACTTCATTTCAAAGACATTACAGACAAACACAAAGGGGAGACTTGCATCGTAGCTTTGCATGGACCTAGTTTGAGTCCTTATGTAGATAAAATACAAGAGCTACAAAAAAATGAAAAAGTAAAAAGGTTTTCTGTTAACGAGTGGTTTGACTTTTTTGAGGAGAAACCAGATTACTGGGTTGTATCAAACACGGAGTTTAATATTAGAGACTCTGTTCTCAACGAAAACATTTGGAAAGCGAGACAGTATCCTGTAGACGTGTTTAATCAGTACAAGGTTCCTTTGCTGTATAATTGTGCTGCTGATCTAACTGATCCAAAATTTGTTGAGGAAAATTTAAATTTTGACTATTTGCCGTTTGACAACAAACACTTTAAAGGGCACAATTGCACACAGATTTTAAAAGGTTTCAAGAAGCATTACGAAGACAACAAGAATCTAGACTACTTGTTTTACGGTAACAATAAACAGATGTGGCAGGCACCAGATTCAAAAAACGAGAACGTAAATAAGTATTGTTCTTCTGTACATGGAGTCTTGGCCGGTGGCTGGTCACGCACGGGTCACTGTTGTCACGTCATTAACGAAGATCAAGAAACCCTTCAAGAAGCACTGCAAAAAAATACAGGACACACCCAGCACCTAGGCGTTGGTCAGACTGTTGGTTTGTACTGTATTGCTTTCGCTATTCTGATGGGCTTTAAGAAGATTTATGTTGTTGGGTTGGATTTAGATTATACTTTGGGTTATGCAGACGGTTCGGATAAACCGTATTACATACCAAACATAGGAAACGTGGGACATTGGAGATATGTGTTCAAAGATTTTTTGATTGATGATATGAGAATATTACGAGAAAGCGCCGAGCTTAAAGGCTCGGAAATTATTAACCTAAACAAGGAAGCATGGTATGATGAATTTAGAAAGGGAGATATCATAGAATGAGTGTTTTTGTAATTGCAGAGATTGGTATTAACCATAATGGAAGTTTGGAACTGGCTAAGAGGCTTATAGATGAGGCCGCCGAGTCTGGCTGCGACGCAGTTAAGTTTCAAAAGAGAACAGTAGATGAAGTATATTCCAAAGAGGAATTGGACAAGCCACGAGAAAGTCCTTGGGGAACTACCAACAGAGAACAAAAATATGGTCTAGAATTTACAAAGGCAGATTATGATGAAATTGACCGCCACTGTAAAGAAAAAGGTATCGAATGGTTTG
>CEOA01021407.1_pt1 | contig 11222 bp, 7 predicted proteins | sample 530251 | NCBI WGS metagenome assembly CEOA01 (sample SAMEA2619838, study PRJEB7988) | marine metagenome | biome: marine biome (ENVO:00000447); feature: surface water layer (ENVO:00002042); material: "saline water (ENVO:00002010), including plankton (ENVO:xxxxxxxx)" | depth 5 m
AGTGATCATACCTATCAACAGGCACCCTATCAGGACATCGAACGCGAAGAGTATCTGGAGTGGCAGCAAGCGTACGGTTACCTCAATATTGATTGGCAGGCGTTGTCCGAATACGAACGGGAAGACAACACATCAGGCTCTCGCGAGTTGGCCTGCACGGCTGGCGTGTGCGAGGTGGTTGATCTCAATGCCGCCTAAAAAAGAAACACGTCCGGTGTGGAAGCGGGGTAACGGATGGATTCAATATGATCCGCCTCGAAATCATCCCTGCTATGAGGAGTGGAGAAAGATCGTTGATCGAAGTCAAGATAAGTGATGAGATGCTCCTTGCTGGCCGTAGGAAGGCTACTGAGATGGGTCTACTTCACAATTCGATACTAAGGGGCGGTGGAAGCGTAGCAGGCTTTCTCGGCGAACAGATCGTCCTGTCTGTGATGGGGGGGAAGTGGGATAACTCCTACGACTATGACATCGTCTTAGATGACGGGCGTAAAGTCGAAGTGAAGACAAAGCAAACTTCTGCCACTCCGTTGCCTCACTATTCGTGTAGTATTAGCAACTTCAATACGAGACAGGATTGTGACATCTACGCCTTCACTCGTGTACTCAAGGATTTCTCGAAGGGCTGGTTCCTTGGCTTCCTGCCTAAACAGGAGTACTTCGACAAGTCTAAGTTTATGAAGAAGGGGGACTTCGATCCGGACAACGGATACGAGGTTAGAGCAGACTGTTACAACCTTTATATAGAGGAACTACGAAATGTTTAAGGCTGTTGTTATAGTGTGTTCGATCTATTTTCCCGAAGGCCCGTGTCTTAATTTTGAAGATACTTGGGGCTTGAGGCCCACGATAAAGGCGTGCAGGGAACGTCAAGAAGAAATGACAGAGGGTATAATGAGTGTACCCATGCAGCTTCCCCCACCGTACACAATTACATATCAATGTCTACTGGGGGAAGAGACATGAAGGCAAATCTATTTTCATTTAACGTATACTTACGACAGGACGGAAAAGTTGAATTAGATAAACAGATGATTCGACCAGATGAGTTTCAAAAGGAAATGGACGCCGGGGTGCCCGAGTTCGATGGGGCACACTCCATAGCGTCCATGTTGCGTTACTTTAGTTCAGTAACAGATGAGATGATGGATAAGTCAGGCGGGTATATCTAAATTACTTTCCTGCCCTTGAGGATGTCAGCCTGCGTGACCTTACCGTCGCCTGTCAGGTCTGGAAATCCACCCTTTGCCATCTTGGCCATATTGTTCTGCATTTTGTTGCGGCCCGGAGTCATGGGTCCGCCAGCAGAGGTCATCATACCACCCCCGTAAGCCTTCTTGCGGGGTTTTTTCTTTGCCATACCGCCGTACATCATCGGCTTGCGCTTCGACATACCGCCGTACATCATGGCCTTACGCTGGCCGTTGTTGTACATTTTCATAATTTTCTCCTACGGCATTGCCGTCATCATGGTTTCATAATCTTGTTCGGCAGCAAGTCGCACACCGATATATGCGTCAGGCGGAACATAAGCCTGTAGTTCTTCACCGTTACGAGCAGCTTCTCGGGCGACAATACTCTTCAGGATAGTGCCAAGAGTCTCTACCTGTTCTGGGGAAGTTGGGTCTCCTTTGACGATCTGTGCAAGGATATCTGCAGCGTTTTCATCAGATGCAGCAGCAGCTATGAGGGATACTTTCTGCTGTTCAAGCAACCGGAATCCGAATTCTGCTGCAACGTATGTGGGAGTCACCATGCCACGTGCAATGTTAAAGGCACGGCTGATTAGCTCGTTGGGCGATATACCTCGGATGCCACCCGGAGTTGCTTTGCCCAGAGACGTTCCTGAAGAAAGGACCATCCAGTCGGCAAGCGCCTTCATGTTATCAACATGCTTCTTGCTCATAACGGTTTCAAGCATATCTCCCATAGGGCCGTTAAGATCAGAGGCAAGCTGTGCTGCATTAGAGGCAGTGTTGATTTGACGACGTACACCGTCGATGCTTGTATAACCTAATTCAGCACTGGGAGCTACTTCCGCACGACGCAGCATACCGTTAAAGGCTATGTAGGTCATAATCTGATTGAAATCTTTGGATGCTTGTTCTTTGTCCACACCCTTAGTTACCCGTCCGTCTATAAACAGAGTGCGAAGTTCATCCAGAGTTCCCTGCGATCCCTCTACGAAGTATCGATCAAATAGTTGATCTCCGGTTACACCTGATGCTCGTTCGAGTAATTGCACAAATCGTGTATCACGAGAAACTTCTTCTCGTGCAATCTCTGCTAGATCACCTATATCTCCGTTCACCTCGTCGGCAAATTTTTTGTACTCTCGTTGCAGGTTTTTATCCAGAGCCATGATCTGTGTGATGTCAGTTTCGGAACCGAGTACAGAGTTAGGATCAGTTGCATCACCAAAGGTAACAAGGCTCTCCTCACGAACCGTACCATCCTTATTGCGAACGTATATCTTCATATTCGCAGACATTTCATTCATGCGTTCGACCATTTCAAAGTCGTATTCGCCACGCTTGAGAGGCTCTCCCGCTGCTGCACGACGCGCTGCCTCTTTGAGATCACGAGTTCGCACCTCGCCCCAGAAGGCATACACGGTCTCACGGGCCATAGCCTTCACCGTTTCGAGGTGAATTGCTCCAGCCTCAATTATCTCGCCGTCTGCGCCGACTACGGTCATGCCCTCGTCAAATATAGGAACACGAACTGTACTGCCATCCTCTAGTGTAACTGTTTCACGACGACCTAGAGACCAGTAATCTACAATTCCGTCTACCTGCTGGGCTAAGTCTAGCGGAGCATTTGCGTCACCGTCCAGAATGCCCTGCATGGCACGAGTAATTCCAGAGAACCATTCGTGCGGCTGCTGACCTGCCTTATAAGGACGGCGTGTCTGGACAGAGGTGGGATCACGACGATCGGGTCCGACAGCAGCATTGTCAGCCATGTCACCAAACGTGTCTTGCCGGAACGGATCGAACTTTAGTTTGGCATACTCTGCCCGTGCAGTCTTGAGTTCAGTGGCAACATTCTCGTTCGCCATGAGGCTGCTCTCAATCTCACCCGCAAAGTCCTTGAATTGCTGACCTACCGTTGCCCCTCCCTGTGCATTAGATATCCGATTACCCTGTATGATAAAGTGCCTCTTGATTTCGTCAGCCTCGAATGCAGTGGCCATGAACGGAATAAAGGCTTCACCCTCTTCTGGGTCGATACGTTTCTCCATCTCCAGAGCAATAGCGATGTAGTCAGGATTGTCAGCGGTTCCTGCTCCCGGAATGTAAAATTCATTAGGAACTTCGTTACCGTCTGCGTCGATCCTGAACTCTTCAGTGACAGAGCGAATGAAATTTTCGAAATCTTCGTCAGTCTCGCCAATCTGTCTACGGATAGCTCTCTCAGATGCAGCGTTGAACGCCTTCATCATGGAGCGTCCAGAGCGAGAGTTTGCAAACAGACGCTCGGCACTGAAGATTCTCAGGTCACTGGAGTCTGCGATACCCTGTGTCTCAAGAAACTTTTTCAGAGGTGTTGTGATGTCAACGTGAGTGTCGCCAAGAGCATCATCTGCCCTGCGATAAATCTCACGACTTTCGAGGTATCTCTGATTTTCTAGGATATCTTGGGAGTCTTCAATAGCTCGTGCAAGATACATCTTATGCTTAGACGATCCACGGAGACTTTTGAGGAAGTTGAACCTGCTTGCAACCCTCTTCTGAAGTGCTGCTCCGTTTTCTTGTATACGTTGTCTACGCTTTGCAAGCTCTTCCGTAGACAGAGTCTGTCCCGGCATACGGCCCAGTTCTTCTTCTAGTGCGACTACCCTCTCAAGTATGTTGGGGTCCATGTCTTCTGTCGGGTCTTCAAGCAAATTGTTACGGTAGGATTGTAGTATGCCTAAGTATTCTCTACGACGCTCATTCATCATACGAAACTGACCGTCAGAAGCCTCACGGAAGGTATTGACCAACTGTGTCAGGTACTCTCTATCATTAACGTCAATGCCTGTATCTTGTTCGATTAATTCTGAAATACGATCCATAGCCACTTGGGCTTGCGTCATAGAGTTTTCAGCTTGTATCTGTGCTTCTATAGCTTTGGTAAGATCGTTGGTGTTTCCGATTTTGATTGCACGAGCCTCGAAGGCAAGTAGAGGAGCCAAGCCGGTTACGTGGGCGAAGTTAAGACGGAAGAGTTCTCCAACCTCTTTCTGACGATCCTCGCCAAACATGCCTATAACCTTCTGGCGTGTCTCGTTATAAAACATAATAGAGTCGAAGACTTTGTCACGATCAGCAGGCTCAAGGCGTTTCATTAGAGAAGATATCTGACCAAGAGCATCTCTTTCATTGCCTGATAGTGGCCTGCCTATGAGAGCAGCAACATCGTCCACTGTTCTATCGACCAGTATACCACGAGGTAGCACACCTACATCCTCAATAATCTTGAACATGTCTGTCATAATTGTGGAAACAGCTCGTGCGCCCTTCTGCGTTACTTGAGGACCGCTCCTTCCGAAGAATCCAAGTATGTTGCCCGGGGTGCGGACTGTCCCACCGACAACCTTACGACCAAGCAGAGCAGTTGAGAGGGCACCCGCTGCACCTCCAAAGTCAGGGTTGCCGAAGAAGGTATCGAGTGTGTTGTAGCCGATTGCCTGTCCAATAGCGATCAATCCCTCGTCAACTTGTAAGTTGAACATGTAGGGGTTGGACGCACCATTTAGAAGAAGACGACTACGACGAGACAAGACACTGTCACGCATAGTTTCCAATTGATTAAGAGATACCTTTTCTCCACTCTTCAACGTAATTACCGCGTCATTAGGAGGCGTGTTCTTTTGTCTGTGCAAAGATAGGGATGTCTCATACTCGTCCAGCAGCCCGTCAACCTTACGCATCTGAGCCGACTGATTAACATTAGCAGCAGAGTTACGAGCGGCAGTAGCTCCTGAACCGAACAACCCTGCGATTCTCTGTCCTGCCTTCCGTATTGCACCCGCATTCTTCGCCCGATTCTTGGCTGTCTGAATGATGCCCATAGCCTCACGGGGGTCCATAGTCAGCATCTCTGGCGCGTTGTTTGCGTCGGCAAATTCCTTAATCGTAGTCTGTATCTTTTTGCCGTTTCGCAGATGAAGTGCGCCAAACGTGGCCGTTACCGGAGCATTCTGAGCATAAAAGGACAGAGCCTGTTGTGTTCCTGAAAGCTCACGGAATCCGAAGTCAAGCAATTCCGCTGCAAGCTCACCGCTCACCATAGGGTTTTCAAACTTCTGCAGAACCTGCTCACCAGTCCGTGCGTCTGTTACATAGAACTCATCGTAAAAAGCGTCCTCGTATGCGTCTTGTCCGTACCTGTCAATGTAACGCTGCTTGAAGTATTCATTCAAAGATTCAGCAGTTGTACTAGCTACGCCTACTGAACTATATGCGGAGCGTGCCATGTCGTAGATTGACTTTGTTCGGCCTTGGCGTTGCATCCACGCCTTCTCTAGTGTGTCATCGGTAAACATGGCGTCCACTACCGCCGGAACACCCGTTGCAATCATTGAACTAAGAAACGCAGGAAGCTCACGAAAACCCTCACGTACCTGACGACCAGTCTCCTGAAAGAAATTACCTGTCGTATAAAAGTCCGAGATCAACTGCTTCATACGCGCATCGTCACCGATAAACGGTCGGAACTGCTCTTCAATGCGTATGTTTCGAAGACCTAAATCTTCGGCTGCTTCGTATTCGGTAGTGCCCTCTGTCAAGCCAGTGGTGTCAACTATACGCTGACCTGACTCTGTGACGGTGGTCATAGCCAATACACCGCGTTGCCGTTCAGCCTCGCGACGGGCATTCTCGGTGTCAACAGCTTGTACAACAAAATCGTAGGCTGTAGTGTTGCCGCTGTTTGCAGCTTGTATTGTCTCCAGAGGAATCTCTGTGTTGCCGACGCGAATAGGAGCCTGTGAACCCATGACGCTGTCCAGCTTCAGGAAGTCAACGGCTTCCATCTTTGCCTTTACGTCCTTTTCAGCAGCAGAACGAATGATGCCGGGAGCAGCAGCTACAACACTGCGGCTACCTGTCTCTCTTCCTACAGAAGCAGGGGTGAAACTCTCATCCGGCATTCCCATCGCGTTAGTCGTAACCATTATGCGCCTACCTTCATTGGAACGAGGTATCCGCCTTCGTTCTTAAATCTTCCCTTAATAGGATTGCCCGTGGCTTTATCACGAAGCACGTAGCCATTCTGTCTTCCGCCACTCATAACATCCACTTCGTCAAAAGCGTATGCTCCCGCTGGTTTCGGAGCAACTTGTGGAAGCACACCCTCTTCAGCGGGGTCTTCAGAGGCAGTTGTCCTCTGAACGGGTGCTTCTAGACCTGACCCCGGCTCACCCGGAAGAATGTCCGACTCGGGAGCCGGTTCAACAGGAGCCGGTGCAGCAGGAGCCGGTGCAGGGGGAGGTGGTGCAGCAGGTGCGGCAGGTGCAGCCGATCCGGTAGCAGGCACAGGTTTAGGCTTCGGCCCCGGCTTTGGAACCGTAGCGGTGCTGGCGTCTGGCAAGGTCACAACGGCAGCAGGAGCCTCTGCCTCTGGTGCGGCTTCGGGTGCCGCCTCTGGTGCGGCTTCGGGTGCCGCTGCAACTGTTGGAGCCTCGCGTCTGAGTTGATCTACGCTGAGAATAGTTCCGTCTGTTGACTTGTACATCCCCGGAACAGGAATACTGTTTGCATCAAGAATGGAGAACACTTCCCCACCATCAGCGGTAGAGTAACCCTGCGCCGCTGTACTGGACGTTTTGTTCTGGGTATAGTCTGTATCAATTTTAGTGGCACGTGCCTTGCGAAACAGTGTATCAGAAACAATCGCGCCGTCGATGATACGCATTTCCATGTCGTTGATGTTCTGTTGACCACCTGAACCGTAGCTTACCAGAACCTGCTTACGGTCGATGTTGGACTGATATTCTTCGATGATGATGTCGAGTTTTTGCAGTGCTGCTTCCGGTGTATCGAAGGCATCACCCAAACGAACGAACTGTTGTTCAATGTCTTGGTTAGATAGTCGTCCCGACGGGTCTGCTGCACGGGCCATCTTAAAGGCCAGTGAGATACGCAGTGCCTCAATTTCAGCATAACTAGCACCATCTGAGCGAGGCTCATTTTTGTCTCGCTCTCTTGCAGCGGCCATTCGCGCGTCAAGACTAGCTGCGTAACTTTCGGTTATGCCTACTTCATCCGAGCCGTCTGAAACAACGCGCACCTTATCTTTTAGACCTATGTCTTGAGCGAACGCACCAATGACGCCCTCTTCACCGAAGACAAATCCGCCAATGATTTTTTTGATGCCCTGATACGCCAGTGGACTGCGAAGATTTTCTCTGTTCTCTCTAAATCTTTTGAGGTCACGCAACACGTCTTTTTCGTTTTTCAGTTGCTCTCCCATGTCTGCAAGGGTGTATCCCTTTTGACCTGCAAGCTCACCGTACTCTGCGCGTTCGATATATCCCGCACGACTAATGCCAGCACGAGTTCCGCCTGTTCTGCCGTACATGGGTTGCACCACTGCGTTACGAGTAGGCTGCATGTACATAGCCATAGCATGAGCGGCGTATGTCAGCTTCTTGGCGCTATCACCTCCATGCACACGTGTGGCATTTTTCGCCAGCGTGTTCAAACGCTGTCCAGCGGATACTTGCAGAGTATCACTGATCTGATCAAGATAGTCTGGGTCAAAGCCTGTAGCAGTAGGCAACTCTTCGTTGATGCCCATCGCCATGCTGAATACGATCATTTTATCTTCATTAGTAGTCATACCCACACGAACCAGACTGTTGCTCCCAGAGCCAGTCATAAAGGGGAATAGCTTCTCTTTGGGTATGCCGACATTGCTTGAAATGGCCTCTAGAGCCGCCATGCCGTTGTCGCTGACTTTTACAGGAGTAGCCTCGTGATTGATTACAAACCCGTCTCCATCTACTACGGGAGCTAACGTAATACCGACAATATTAGAACCATCAAATCCTGCCTGAAGATTTTGTGTGTGAATTTCAGACATCATGTGAGAGGGGGGATCGATGTAGCCCATTTTTACGCCGATAGCATCGATAGCTGAGAGGCCAGAAAACGCACTATTTGTACCGGGCATTCCGATAACATCTCTAGCAGTGTAGGTGCCAAGGTCTTTTCCGGAAGCCATCATCTCATTCTGATCAGCCTGTGCAAGCACACCCCGAGCAGTGTTAACACGAGAATAAATCTGATTAAACAAACCCGGGTCTTCTGCAATTTTCAAAGCCAGACTGTTTGTACTCGGGTCTTGTAGACCGGCTACAACTTCTGCCAAGTAGCCGTTAGCACTCGCCTCGTTAAAGCCGCTGTCAATTTTCGTGTTGAATCCCCAGCTATGCGTGTTACCCTTTAGAGTGCTGTTGTACTTGGTTGCAGCAGTCAAGTCCATCGACAGCTTTGACATGTCAAGGTCAAGACCGTCAGTTGCACGGCCAAACAGGTCAATAGGCTGTCGTGAGTCTAGTGTCTGCCTCGCTGACGTAATCATGTCCTTGACTTGATTGACGCCGTTTATGTTGACATCATCGCCGCCCTTCATCACGGCTTCTGCAACAAGCGTCTCTAGCGCGTCAACTTTTTGTCTGTCAGCCAACCGGCGCTGTTGCTCCATCTCAATGTTGCGAGTGAAGCCTCGAACAAGACCAGAGGCAAATGCTGCACCGATACCCATTACTGTGTCTCTTCCATATCTGCTGTCATACCCATGAAGTTCTGTTGCTCTTCTTCAGAAAATCCTCGACGGATAGACTTGTTGATTTTGTCGCTAACAAAAGTAAACATACGCGGATTGTTTTGCTTCATCATGCGGAAGAAGGTCTGATCATCCATCTCGCCTTCCTCAAGCTGATTTTCGTTTTCAAAGAAACGATAGGGAATATCTTCTTCCTCTGCCTCGTTAGCGATATACAGAGCAAGCATAGGCTTAATTAACATGCCAACGTCAGGCATAAATCTACCCTCGTGAAATGCTTGAAGGATGTACCCCTCCACCAAAGCTTCTACAGATGCACCAACGATGAGCAGCTTCATCATCTCCTTGCGAACACGCGGCTGCTCCAGAGAGTTGACTGCCTCGTCGAATGCAACTGACGGATCGGTAACTTGCGGGGGCTTGCCCCACGGCCAACGCTCATTGTCTTGCGTAAGACTGTGGCCCGGGGGAGCTACAGCAAACGGGTCTTTTGCTTCAATCGACCCCGGGGGAGCAGGTTGATCAACAATCATGTGGCTATGCCTTTTCTATAGGTACTTGGCGTCCAGAGCGGAGCGTGGGTGTTACAAATTCAGTCAGGATGGCTGCAACCTGCGAGTTTCGCAAGGTGCCATTCTCCATGCGCTGAAGTAGATTGCCGTGTGCGTTCTGTATCTGCGGGGCAGAATACATGCGCTGCTGCTGTGCAGTCATCTGCGGCTTTACTTCAGGTTTCAGTCTTGTAAGTTCTTGAATGCTACGAGACTTGAGTTGTGGTGCAGCAGCCTGAAAAGGGACTTGTGCGCCCTTTTTTTGCATATTGATAAAAGCGTCAGCCGCTTGACTAACAAGGCCAGCCTCACCAGTCTGTTGACCACCAGCCATGCTAGAAATGAGAGGCACTGCTGCGGCAATACCCGCCATAAGACCAAAATTTGCCATACTTTAGTAACTCCTCTAGTTCGATTTAGAAGAACCCATCCACGTTGCAATCCAGTTGCCGATACCCATCGCTAGATTGTCTTTCTGTTCTTTGTCATACAACTCTTTAGTGTTGGCAAATTCCATAGCCATCACGCCAATCTCATGCTGCCTCTGCAGGTAGGATTCAGTCTTCTGAAAGTTCCACGCGGCGTTATCACGGTAGCGTTGCCACAGATTATTTAGTGCGTTTTGGCTGGCGTTGTAGACGTTCTGGACATCAATTCTGTTTGACTCATTTTGAACTGCAGTGTTAGCCGTATTAATCTGCCTGCGCCACTGTGTGTTAGACTGATCAACTGCGTACTGCATGTTGACGTTGAACTTTTCACGCGCATCAGCCATCGACGCGTTGAACTGTTGCGTTGCATTTACCTCACCAGCGTTGAACTGCTCCATAGCAGCAACACGGTTGTTGTTGGCAGTTTCTACCTGTGCAGTAAGCTCTGCAAAAAACTCTTCTACCTGCAACTCATTCTTTGCGTTAAACTGTTGACGCGCATTTTCTTCAGCAGCATCCTTAAAGATACCCTGTGTCAACGCATTGTACGAAAGAGTGTTGGCTTGCTGTCGTGCTTCAAGATTCTTTGTTTCTGTTGCAAGCAGCGTCTGCGCGTTAGTGACAGCGCCTTGTAATCGTGCGGACAGATTAGCCTTGTCCATTCCTGCAACAATGGCAGCGTTCTGCAAGGCAGTCTTCTGTTGATTGTTCAGGTTTTGCAACTGGATGGTCGCATACTTGTTTGCGTCTTGTGTGGCAATGACTATGCCAGATTCCATGACGGCCTGTGTCATAGCGGCTGCGGCCATTGACGACGCACCCAAGCCACGGGCTTGCATGACACCTGCAACCTTACGTACGGCAGGTGCAGCCCACGCTGGCATGGGTGCGCCGGTCTCAATGCTGCTCAAAAGTTCACCAAGTTGATACTGGACAGTAGCTCGTTGATCAAGCTCCTGCGTTGCAGCAGTAGCCATAGACTCCGCAGAAACTTGACCCTCAATTTTAGTAGTGTCAATTTCAGGAGCAGCAGCTATCTGGGCTGCGTCCATCGACGTTATATTCGGCGCAATTTGTTGTACGGGTCCGGCTTGACCAAGCCCTGTAGATGCAGAAGGCACTGCACTAACAAGACCCGTTATGTCTGCGGTGGAAGGTTGAATGGTCGGAGAAGGCTGGCTGAGCATGGTTGGCGACACATCTTCGCCTGTCTGTACGGTCTGCAGGACAGGGTCAAGCTGGGGAATACCCCCCGGTTTCCCTGCAGCAATAGTACCGACTTCGGCAAGCATGTCTGCATCAGTAGATATTTTGTTTGCTTCTGCCATCGTTAATTCATTCCCATAAATACTGTGACGACCATAGCTACAACTAGAATCGTGCTACCCATAATCATCGCTTCAAGACGCCACATACGCTTGTCGAGGGCGTCGAGCTTTTCTTGGACAGCAGCATACCGGAT
>CEOA01051732.1_pt1 | contig 11211 bp, 13 predicted proteins | sample 530251 | NCBI WGS metagenome assembly CEOA01 (sample SAMEA2619838, study PRJEB7988) | marine metagenome | biome: marine biome (ENVO:00000447); feature: surface water layer (ENVO:00002042); material: "saline water (ENVO:00002010), including plankton (ENVO:xxxxxxxx)" | depth 5 m
GCGCATAATATTATTTCAAGACGGCTCATACTCTTCCTCTTTTGCTAGCTTCTTTTCTTCTTCAAGAATTCTTCTATTTTCTTCAATATACTCTTTAGTCAAAACGCCCACAGGCTGTTCTGTTCCAATAGCCACAGTGTTCTTGTTTTTAACGTTGAAACTGCTAGCAAACTGCTTTTGCAGTTTGTCTCCTTCTCCGCATGACGGGCATTCGCTTGGCTCCTGCCCAATGCGGAGAAAGAAAATAGTGTCAACATGACAATGGCCACATTTGTAGCTATATCTTGGCATTATGTTGCTAAGTTTTCTAGATCTTCTGTGGTTATTACTGAATCATCACTAAATCTGACCGTTGGTGGATTTTTCACGATTAGGCCCTCTTCGGTACTGGCTAGTTCAAATCCCTTCAGAATTGGAACGATATCCATTTGATTCAGCAGAGACTCTTGTAGGGCCATCATTAGGGAACCTACTGCCTGATTTGATAGTTTAAATGTTCCGTTACTCATTTATTCTCCTTTAAAAAATGTATTTGAATTAATGTTCTTATCGTCTATGAAAAGATCATAGATTGGTTTACCAAATTTAAGATCGTGATATTTCACGCCCCATTTGGAAAATTGTTTTTCAGTTACCTCGCGCCAGTCAATACCAGAACCAGTGCCTCTGGCTGTCCAATAAACTATTGTATTTCCTGCATCGTGTAATTGATTAATTTTTTTAATGTTTTCGAAAATTGGATTGGCTTGTGCATAGTCACGGTTCTCTGGGGATACGCAAATTGTCTCATCTATATCAACGTAAATTATCATTATTTCCGCCTGCAAAATTGTACTTTTTTGTGAAAGCTCCACAAAAACTATCTAAAAAGATGTCCTTCATTGTGTCACCTTCATAAAATCAAATAAAACCTTTTTATGATCTGGTAATTTGTTAACCCATTTTTGGCGCGCCTTAAATAAAGTGCTTAAGTCTGTTTCTTTGTGAATCACATAATTTAAAGTTAGCATTCTACGTTCCATATTGATCGGTTTTGTGCCTTTATGGAATCCAGTGGTATTTGCAATTAATAAATCACCAGCAGAGGCCGTTAAAAGCGTTACTGCTTCTTCGCCATAGATACGAATTATCTCTTCTTCATCCCACCTGTATTTGGAGCAGTGATGCATTGGTTTCTTTTTATGACTGCCTTTAATAAAAGTCAAAGGTCCTCCATCTTTATCTACATCATTTAAGTAAATGAAGAATTTTATAAATTTTACATAACTATTTCTATCGCAATGATAAATCTGTGTGGTGTTTGGATTGCTTAAGTTTAACTTACTAAGTCTAAAATTTTGAGTACATAACGAAGGCACACACCGAAAAAACTCGCTAGAAATTTCATAGATTAAATCACTTGTTGCAATGGAAAAAGCTGTTTCACTGTTATACAAAGGGTCTGGGATAAAAATAAAATGCTCATTATTGATTGATATATTATTTTCTCGCACATTTCTATTGAAATCCTCACTCAACCTTTTAACAATATCTTCGGAAAACGCATTTTTTATAATAGCATAGCCATTTGTGTCTATCTCGTCAATCAAATCAGAATGCTTAGAAGCAGTATAATTATTTTTTTCCCTTCGTTTTACAACAAGCTTGTTATATTCGTGAACCGACTTTGCTCCACCATAGTAAAAAGATGCCATATCGTCGTAAACCCACTTCATTTTCGGGCGCTCGTATCGGATAAATAGTCTTGATAATTGTCCCCGATAACTGATGTGAGAACTTCCGTAGTCATGTTAGCGGGGTGACCATGACCAAGATTACAAAACTGTATATTTTTGCCAACGTCGTGCAAAATGTAATCCCAAAATTCTAAATATTGTTGTTTATATCTTTGTTGGATTTGTTCTTCGTTGGCAACACTTTCAATAGAGCCGTGGTTACCTTTATTTGATTGGAACGAGTGGTCAAATTTGTGTTTATCTTCATACTTCACATATCCATCCATGCCAACAATATCAATTGATTTGGGCCCCAACGTAGAAAAAAAAGAAGCCATCCTTGGTACAACGCCAATTTTTGAGTGATATCTGGTATGAAGCCAGATTGTTCTTTCGCTATTTTCTTGTTTAAAATTTCTAAGTTCTGTCTTGTTTCTACCTATATTTTCAAAACAAACAATCGCATCGCTTTTTTTCAAAAAAGAAATAAAGTCTGGATTTTTAAGGTTTACCTCATCTCCTATAAAAATTGCATTTAATCTACAATCACGAACTTTTTTATTTAAGAAAAAATGATTGCAAGAAAAAACATAATCATAAGACGATGCCTCCCATTTATTAATCTTGGCAGAGGGACCTCCCCCAATTAAAAGAATAGAGGAGTCTTTAATTTTACTAAATAACGGATGTATTTGGTAAATAGCTTCATTCGTAACGTTAACTGGCCCGCCGCCCAGGAATGGAACGATTTCAGTTTTAATATAAGATAACCCACGCAACGGATTATTTATAAATTCATTATTTGGATAAATGAAAGAGCTAACAGAATGATGGTGTTCTTTCCAAGTTTTTTCTTTTGTCCACTTCATTTATTAAACTCGCTTTTAAGCAGAGACAGTATTGTAGAATTCCAATACTTGCCTTCGTTATAATAATGCTGGCGTAGCACTCCTTCTTTTTTAAAGCCTAGATGTTCATAAATGGCAAGAGCATCATTGTTGCTGTAAACTTCACACCAGATTTTGTTTAAGTTCAAATCGTTAAAGCCATAACTTATCAAAGTTCTTAGCGCATCAGAACCATAACCGCCAGATCTATAGTTTTGATCTCCTATGTATATTCCAAACTCAGCATGTCGATGAATCCAATTTATATAATAAAGACCACAATGTCCAATTAATTTTTTACTTTCAAAATCATGAATTTGAAAATTAACTTGATTTGGATCTTTTACAACTTTATTCTCAAACCACTGAGATTGCATTTTTTTATTTATCTCTCTAAATTCGCGAAAATACTTTCTTAGATAAGGCTGGTTTCTCCACAATCTAAGTTGCTCTATGCTCTCTTCTTCGACCGGACCTAGATAAATTTTTGTTCCATTCAGCATGACTGAACTAGCTCTTCAAAAGTAATAATGTGATCTTCTTCAATATCACAAGTCACAACGCTACCTAAGACATCATAAAAATTCTTTGCTGGAATAGTATTGTCTAATAATGGTCTTTTTGTGGTTATGTTTTCTATTGTTAGTTTTTCGCCACTTTTAATAGCTTTTTTGGCTACTACCGAACGCATTGCTTTGGAAAAATATTCCTCACTTTTTGTTATTCTGTTAGGTGTGTCTTGGCACATCAACTCAGCAACTCTTATGTCATCAACCATTTGTTTAAGCTCAACTGGCTCCAAAGCAAAAGGGTGGTCGGGACCGGGCAGCAGTCTTGACAATGTAAAGTGTTTTTCAATGCAAGTGGCACCCTTGGCAACGGCTAATGCGGGCGCGAGGATGCCTCGGGTATGGTCCGATAACCCAACTCTTATATTTGGATATGTAAAAGCTATTTGATCAATTCTGTTTAAATTAATGTCAGTGTTTGGCGTTGGATAAGCGTTGTTGCAATGTAGAACGGTAATGTCCGGGTTTTTATTGACCTCTGAAATCCAGTTTATGATGTCATTTATTCCATCAATGTTTGTTCCAATTCCCGCAGACACAATAATCGGTAACTTAGTTGAGGCAACCATTTTAACAAATCGCGGATCAGTAGATTCAAAGCCCGCTATTTTTAGTCTCTTAACACCCAATTCTGTTAGTTGTTCAACTGCAAGTTCGTCAAACGGTGTGGACATAAATTCAATGTTCTTATCATCACAATAAGATTTTAAATCTTTTTGCCACTCTCTCGGAATTTCAATGCTTTTAATTAATTCACTTATGTTTGAATAATTGGCAAAGCTGGGCGTGTTCTTACTGTATAGCGTTGAGGATGAGTAAGTTTGAAACTTTATAGCATCTGCACCTGCGTTACAAGCGGCGTCTATTAAGGATTTAGCTTGATCAAAACTCCTATTATGATTCGCGCCAGCTTCTGCTATAATAAATGTTCTACTATTCAAATCTACCCCACAGTGGCAAATTTAAAATTTTGCCGTGCAGTCGTTCAAGATTGGGCAAATCAGTCTGAGTTCTATAATAATCCATTTTGTGTAACATGGGGTAATTTCTTGTAAGCCCTGTTTCTTTGATTACCTCGTCCGCATTTTCAACTAAAGTTGTCGCAAAATAATAAGAGGAATTTTTATCATGAGGTAATAATAAAAATCTATCGCTTAAAGCTTTATAATTTTGTTTTCTAATATTTAAATTTTCTTCGTATCTTTTGATTTGAGTCAAAGCAATGGTCGCATTAAGATTATTCATGTAAAATTTAAAACCATTATTTTTAATGTTGTAACAATTTTTATAATTTATTCTACCAAAATTTCTATAGCTTGTAAAGTAGTTTTTTGACTCAAGATCATCAGTGCTAATCATTCCTCCATCAGATGAGCAAATTGGTTTATAAGGGTGAAAAGAAAAAAAAGTGTAATCTGACTTCATGGTTGGGGTTACACAATGTGCTGAGTCTATTACTACTATCTCATCACCCATAAGGCTAAAGTTATCAATCGAACTGATGCCTCCATATAAAACTGGCATCACAACTTGCTTTCTCGCAGTTGCAGCTTTGCTTAAGTCCCTAACGGCTCTGTAATGTTTGCTACTAAACTGTAGATCATCCTGCACGTCAACAAAAATTAAGTTATGACCAAAATGCTTTGCAGACCAAGCTGGAGATGTAAAGCCCAATGAGGTTGTATAAACGTCACAAATGCCATGTTTTTCTTTTAAAAACGAAAAAATCATAAATGCTGCAGCAGATGCAGAGTTTACAGCAACATTATATTTTTTACTAGAAAAATGTGAAAACTGTTCTTCAAAACGTGAAACGTTAGAGCCAAAACCCAGTTGACCTGTGACTAATACATCTTCAATTAAAGACAAGTCTTCTTGTTTTATAGTGGTTTTAAAAAGTTTCATTTTCAACAATGAAAGTAATTCATGCAGAAATATAATGCTCTTTCATAAATTTCTGGCTTTCTAGCAAACTGAATGTGGGAGCCAATTTCCGCATTATTCCAGTGTGCAAATCTTGGTCCTTTTAAGATTCTTAATAAAAGCTTTGGATCTACTTTATAAGTAACATACTTTTCGTCATCAAAGTCTTTGGCATCAATTATTTGAAAACCTTCACCGGAGCATGAAATTTTTGCCATTTTTGATTCCGGCAAATAAAGATAAACATTGGTGTCCGTAAGAAAATTTAGTTCTTTTCTTTTTGACTCATAGCGAGAATAAGCAGAATCTAAAAGGGTTTCAAAATCAGATAAACTTGGCTCGCTGTCCAGTTCATAGTCAAATTTGTATTTGGATAAGACTTCTTCAACATATCTCATCTTTTCTTCATAGTTAATTGGTTCATATTGTTTGGAAGCTGTTTGTGTTACCAAATCAAAGTGCTCAAACCTGTTAAGAAGAACACCTTTGCCTTTTTTGGTATTATTTCTATAGAATTCTAGCGCATCTTGTAACTCTGGAACCACTTTAAACTTTTCCAAATGTGCTAGTTTTCCACGAAGAGTGTAAGTTCCCGCGAATGGCATATAAAATTTTGGTTCTACTTTTTTGATGAATTTTAAACCTTGAATCAAAAAATGTTTTTTCTTTTTTTCACCATAAACATTTAACTTTTCATTATCTGTGTAACACTCCCAACACTGTGGATATGAGCCTGCTCCTGCGTAGCCTGTTAGGAGCAGATCAAAAGACTTATGATTCTTAAGAATTAAATCAAGGGTGCTTGAAGTAAGATCATAAGGGCAGTCATTAACATTTAAAATTGAATGAGTCCCATTTTCTATAACACATAAGGTGTCAATTCCAGTAGAGCCCATTTTTGGTTCCATCTTGCCACATCCAAAAAACTTAAAGCATAGTTCTGGATTACAGTTATCTGCTGCATAAATGTGAATGTTTAGACCATTTCCGCAGTGAAACTTTTCCCCATGATTAAGCTCAATTACTTTTCTTCCCCAGCGCTCTAAATTTGTTTTAACAAATTTGGCATCATAGTTGTGAATTAAGACTGGAATCTCTTTATTGATTTTATCTAGCGTTTCTCTACTCATGTGATCTGGATGGATATGAGAGATGTAAATAAAATCAACGTCGTCAAATCTAGAAAAATCAACGTCTATCGGAGGGTAATGTGTCCACGAACCATAAAACTCGTCACCTATGAGCCATGGATCAGTTAAAATTTTGACTCCATTATGTTCAATTAAAGTGGTAGCCGATGCGATGTGAGTCAGTTTCACTTAATTATCCTTTCTGTAGAACCACTCTCTGTTGAACCTCTTGAAATCAATTTCATCAGACTTAGAGTATCCGAGTCAAGATGCAAAGAAGAATTAAAATGTGGGCCATCATACTTTTTCCAAACTGGATTATGCTCTCGATTAGTATATTGAGGTCGAACGCAGAGTAAATTTAACTTATCTACTTTAAAAGTAAATGGTAGTTCTGTTTCTGCTAGCATATCTTCATGAAGCTTTTCTCCAGGGCGCAGTCCAACCAAATCAAAATTAATCTCATAATCATAAATTTGTGATAAAGCAGAAATAATTGTTTTCATTCCATAAGAGTTAATTTGGGGGATAAAAACCTCTCCACCCTCTGAGCACTTCAAGGCATTCAATACTGTGTCAACTGCATCTTGAATTGTAAACAAAAACCTAGTCATCTCCAAGGACGTTACCCTTATTTTTTCATTGCGTGCCAAGGTATCAAGCCACAAAGGAATGAATGAACCACGACTGCAAATAACATTACCATACCTCACGGATGAAAAAATAGTTTTAGAGCTGTTGTAATCATAATTTGTAAATATTCTTTCTGCAATAAATTTTGAAGAGCCATAAACATTTACCGGCTGGCAGGCTTTATCGGTAGAAACCAAAATGCACTTTTCGATTTCATTATTGAGCGCTGCCTTCGCAACATTTTCAGATCCTTCAATGTTTGTTTTCACACATTCATCTGGATAAAACTCCATGTCGTCAATTCTTTTTAATGCTGCTGTGTGGATGATGTAGTCTGGCTTGTGCCTCATCATGGAGAAATTTAGTTTTTCATAGTCTCTGATGTCGCCAATAATTCTTGTCACTCTATTGTTTCCGCCAAAACTAAGTGCTTGCTTTCCCTCATCTCGGCTGTAGACAATTACATTACCTTCATTCTCTAAAATTCTTGCAACCAGAGCTTTGCCGAGAGTTCCAGTTCCTCCGGTAATAAAAAATGTTTTATTTTTTATAAAATTCATTTACTCAAACCTTTTATATAATATAACAAAAACAAAAAACTTTTTCAACAATTAAAATTGCTCTTGTAAAGATTTTCATACATCTGGAATTGCCATTCATAATCAATATCAAAAATTTCGTTTTCTTCCATTGACCAAAGTTGGATCTCTCCGGGGATATGAAATCTTCCCATCCAAATACCTTTTCCTATTTTGTCTAATGATCCAGCATAGAGACAATGCGCTGCCTCTTTAATTGATTCGGCTGTCTTAGTGTTCATAACCGATTCTTTCATAGGTGTTAAGAATTCATCATTACTGTTCCAGTAATAATTCTTTTTTTCAACAACTCCAAACATTCCATCTTGAGATGTTTTGCAATAATCAAAATAAAATTGCTCTATTGTTTCAGTTTTTAAAAACGGAGCGCACGCATTAACTAAGACAACATTTTTATGTGGCAGTTTGTCCCACCATTCATAGATCTCAGTCATAGGAGTTCCTTCTGACATCGCTGATTTTTCACTACGATGAAAGATATTAACTGGATATTTTTCACAAAGAGAGACCAATTCTGGCTCGTAAACAGACACCCAAATGTTCTCGTTTGGAATCTTAGATTCTACGAGCTTTTGCAAGCAAAGATCCATCAATGTAGTGTCAGCAAACGGTCTTATCATTTTTCTAGGACAGCGCTGACTAGAGAGACGTGCTTGAACAAGGACACAGACATCATTTATGTTTTTCATTTAATATCCTCTTAGTTTTTTACGCGGACCAAGCTCGCCACTTGTTACTCTTTTAATTCCATCACCATGGGCTTCTTCTAGCTCTCTGACACCCTTTACTAACTTAATTAAACCTTGTGGTTCTATTGAAGACATATGATCTGAGCCCCACATTGTTCTATCGAGAGTGATGTGTCTTTCTAGATAAGTTGCTCCAAGATATACAGCGGCAACCGTTGTTCCAAGCCTAAACTCATGGCCGCTATACCCAACTTCACACTCATATCGTTCCTTTAAGGTCTGAATACAGCTTAGGTTTAGATCCTTTAAGGGGGCAGGGTATGTGGAATTACAGTGAAGCATCACTGTTTCGCAGTCTACAAGCCACTCTACTGCTTGATCGATTTCTTCATAGGTACTCATACCAGTTGAAAAAATAATCTTCTTACCAGTCGCTGCACAAGCCTTCATTAGCTCTTCGTTAGTAATCATTGCAGAAGGTACCTTTAGCCATGGAATATCGTAATTCATTAGAAAATTTAGACTATCAATATCCCAAGGAGAAGCAGACCACTCAATGCCCTTCTCGCAACAATATTGTTCTATTTCATCATATTCTTCTTTCTCAAATTCTACCTTGTACTTGTAATCAAGGTAAGTCATTGTCCCCCAAGGTGTTTCTCTCATGACACCTTTTTGATGCTCTGGTACGCAAATCTCTGGGTTTCTCTTTTGAAACTTAACAGCATCGCAACCAGAAACAGCAGCTACATCAATTAGTCTCTTTGCAATATCAAGTGAGCCATTGTGATTGATTCCAATTTCAGCAATGATATATGTTTTTTTCATAGTTTTACTCTTGGTATTCCTTTGTAAGTTGCACTGGAACTTGCGATTTTTAAGTCTATGCCTTTATATTTTAACCAGTAAAACAATTCTTTGGATGCTTTTGTCGTCATATCCATCTCCCAATCTAGAACATCGCCTCGATTGAAAAGTCCTTCAGTTTGACCATAAAAGTGTTCGTAGTTTTCGTTGTTAGCATCACTCTGTCGTAAGTCCCATCCAATGCAAACGATCTGTTTAAAGCCCATATGTGCTGCCATGTAAAAAACTGTTTCATACATTATACCCGGCCCACATGGTCTTGTCAAGGTATTATCTAAACAAAAATCTTCAAACTTACCAGTGACAGACACAAACTCATTGTTTATTTCTGTTCGGATCGGAATCTTAAAAAACAAATCTATTTTTTGCATCGCAGACCATCTCAAACCTAAATCGTAATTACTGCTGGCTATCACTACTGGGGAATGCTTTGTGTAGTCATAGTGTCTCTTCACATAGTCATGATTTGCCAAAGGAAGATTACTACAATTAAAGAAATGGTAATCTGTTATTTCTGGAAAGTAATTGAACGCCTGCTTTATTGAAAAAACTGTTTCGTCTTTCAGTCTAAGGCGCAAAAAGTTGTGTTCATATTCATTAAGAGATGGACCACAGTTTAAAATGTACAGTGTTTCACCCTTGTGTTTATCTTTTAGTAAATTTACCTTTTCTTGGAGACTTAGAAAGGTAGGAATTTTGTTTTCTTGTTTTTGAATGTTTTCAGCTATTTTATTTATTATCTTTTCTCCAACTTTTTCTAATTGGAAGTTTTCAGATTTAATAATAAAATTTTTACTATCTTTTCCTTTTGACTTAATCTCGCCCGCTTTCCAATCATTATATGCTTGTCTTAGATTGGCTCTAAGAGACTTATAATCAATTTGAAACCATTCAGAATCTGGAGAATAAGCAGGATTTGTTGAATTAACACAATCAAATCTTCCGCTTGTTAAATAATTACTATGTGGATTTATGTAATCTATGTGTCCACCTTCGGCTGGAACAATCGCTGGTAATCCATTAAGAATTGATTCAAAAATAGTTAATCCAAACCCCTCTCCTTTTGTTGCTGTTGCATAGACATCGCTTATTTCATAAAGCCATTTAATCAAATCTTCTTGTAAGAAGTCAGCAATCAAGATTATTTCTGGTAGGTTCCTGTGGGGATCCATCATTTTCTTGATTCTGCCTATTTCAGCAGCCATTTCATTTTTATTTTTAAAATCACCACTTGGGTAAGTTTTTAAAATTAAAAGTGCTTTTTCTTCTTTATCAAATTCTGAAAGGTAGCTAAAAATTAGATCACTAAATCCCTTTCTTTGGTCCCACTGTGACATTGAAAGAATTTTGAACCTATCTTCGATATTCATTCCAAGATTAAAAGACTTGCTATTTTGTGCTGCAAACAAATCACTTATTGGATGCGGAACAACTACAGTTTCTTCTGACATTCCGTCAAATACTGTTCTGTTAAATTCACAAGCAGTAAAGATATTTTTGGGAGCAAAATATTCTATTGCCTCTTGCCATTGTTTAGAAATCTTTGTTGTTTCCCATACCACAAGGTGATGATTGTTAGCAGAGCCAACTATTAAGTCTTTTAGGCATGGCTTAAGATTGTCACCTCTTTTAAATCTGCTATCTGCAAACATTGGCAAAATACTTGTACAGTGCCAAATGCACTCATAGTCTCCATTTTTGACAAAAGAATCTAATTCATCTTGGCTTGTAAAACTATACTTTTTTATAAGTTCCAAATAGTCTTCTTCCAACTCGCTATTAGTAATAATGTCTATTGGATAGATTTTGAAATCTACATTAATTTTGCTTGATTGCAAAAACTTATCTATTGCTGACAAATAACTTCGTGATGCAATTCCATAACCTGTTAAGTCTTTAAACTGCGCACAATAAATAATCTTTATTGTCATAACACCACGACGCGGCTTGATAGTTGATTATCTTCTATCTCCATTGCTTTAACAAACTGCTCATACATTGCTTCGCCAGAGAATCTTTCTTGTAAGTTTTTTGTTGTTCTTTCAAGATTAATCATTTCAACTCCAGACAAATCTGGGTCTGTCATGTTTTCATAGCAATTGCGCATCTGTTTCTTCGCAGAATCCTCACGCGGGAAAGCCCACATAGAATCCTTTACTAATACACCATCCCAAACAACCTCTGGCTGAACGGGCTGAA
>CEOA01050195.1_pt1 | contig 11182 bp, 13 predicted proteins | sample 530251 | NCBI WGS metagenome assembly CEOA01 (sample SAMEA2619838, study PRJEB7988) | marine metagenome | biome: marine biome (ENVO:00000447); feature: surface water layer (ENVO:00002042); material: "saline water (ENVO:00002010), including plankton (ENVO:xxxxxxxx)" | depth 5 m
TCATATCCATAAGGTGCAAATGTTTGATCATGTCCCCCTATAGCAAAATGGTCTTCCTTATATAATACCCAAGGTGCAAATATACCTCTTGTGGTTATGTCTTTAAATTCATTTGATTTTTCATTACAAAACTTTTCAAATTCATCTAATTTAAGATCATTATAATCCATTCCAAAATCCATTACTATTTTTTCTTTACCCGCTGGATGAATAGGTGGTTCAATTCTAGTAGCACATACTACTTTACCTCGTTCTAAATGTTTTAATATATTTTCTATATAGTTAGGACCTATAATCATATCAGAATGTATTATACCTACTATTTCGTTAGTAGCTTGTCTCATTCCTTCGTCATAAAAAAATGTATGTCCTTTTCTTTCTTTAGAATTTATCTTTATTACATTATTATCTTCTAGTGCCTCTAACCACTCAGAGGTATTATCGGTAGACCCATCATTAATAATAACCATTTCAACATCCTTATAATATTTTCTAACTGAATTATAAGTATTTATTAGGTGTTTTTCTGTATTGTAACTTGGGATTATTAAACTTATATTCATAATATTTTATTTAATTTATTTTTATATTTTTCTATTGTATAATGTTCTTCATACATCATTTTAGAAACATCACTACAGTAGTTATAAAAATCTTTATCTTCTTTTAATCGTTTAGCTAATTTGCGAGCTTTTTCTACATCATCTATATCTACTGATAAATCAGGATGACATGTTCTTTGAGTATCTACTTTTTCATTTCCAATACATGGTATACCAAAATAAGCACAATTTAAACTAAAGGTACCTGCTGCTATAGTAGGCATCATATGTACTGCATATTTAAATGTTGATAATTCTTTCATCCAGTCTAGCCAAGATATTCTAGGTAGATGGTTTAAATCTTGTATTTGATCTTCATTTTCACGTTTTGCATGTGATTCTTGAGTCCATTTTTCTACATTAAATTCATCCGCAACCATATAACTTTGAAATCCTCCATACCATCTAGCAAAATTACCCCCTATAATTACTTTTTCTTCTATTTTTGGGGTAATATTTTTAATTAAATCTTCAATAAGAAGAGTTGGCATTACATTTATTTCTTTTGTGGGAAATAATCCTTTATAAAATTTACTATCATGTTTATTATGAGCAAATATACTATCACACTCAGCTAATGCATTATAAAAATTAAATTGATCTACTATTTCATAATCATTAAACCACCAACAAGGACCTTCCTGCATATAGTGAATTTTATCATTATGTTTTTTTAATTCTTCAATTATATTAGAATTAAGTAAATCAGAAGCAGGATTTAATTGATTTCCTATTTTAGTTCCTTCTGCACTTAAATTAAGTTTTCCTTTAGGAATAATTACAAATACATGATCATAATTTTTAACATTTAAAATATTACTTATATTAAAATGATTAGCTTTTAAAGCATACATCCAAGCAAATTCAGTTCTCATATTAGGGTGGTTTGAAGGTATTTTACCCTCAAACCCCATTTCTGTTATAAATGCTATTTTCATAGTTATTTTTTAAAATATTCTAACCAGTAGTCTACCATTTCTTCCATCATTTCTTTAAAGGTATAGGTTGGTTTCCAACCTAATTCTTCTCTAATTTTAGTTGAATCTCCTTTTAGGTAAGGTAGTTCTTCTGGTCTTAAAAACTTAGGATTCTGTGTTACATAATCTTTATAATTTAACCCTAAATGACTAAATACTAATTCACACATTTCTCTTACTGAATGGGTTTCCATAGTGGATACTACCCAATCACCGGGTTTATCATGTTGCATCATTAAATGCATTGCTCTTACGTAATCATATGAATGACCCCAATCTCTATAAGAGTCCATATTACCTAATTCTAATTTATCTTGTAAACCTAATTTTATTCTAGCAGCTGCTTTAGCTACTTTATTAGTTACAAAATTAGATCCTCTTCTAGGTGATTCATGGTTAAATAATATACCATTAGTAGCATGTAATCCATAAGCACGTCTATAATTTCTTACAATATTATAACCAAATACTTTAGAACAGCCATAAGGTGATACTGGATTCATTACTGTAGTTTCTCTTTGAAAATTATCATCTTCAACAGATAAACCAAACATTTCAGAACTACTTGCTTGATAAAATTTAGCTTTGGGACATGAACGTCTATATGCCTCTAATATATTAAGAACACCTAATGCATTTGTTTGTACTGTGAATTGTGGAATGTCAAAACTAATTCTTACATGCGATTGGGCTGCTATATTATAAATTTCATCTGGTTGGATTTTATCTAATAATCTTTCTAACCCACCTTGATCTAATAAATCACCATAATATGTTGTAATTTTATCTAAAATATTATTAAGTCTATCACTTTGGTTTTCAGGTACTGAATTTCTTCTAACTATACCATGTATTTCATATCCTAATTCTATTAGATATTCTGCAAGATAACTTCCGTCTTGCCCCGATATTCCTGTAATGAATGCTTTTTTCATAATTTATTTTGTTTGTAAATAAGGATCTATTCCTTCATTTTTATTAAATACTTTCATTTTAGATACGTCAGGCCAATCATTAATTGTCCATTGTATTGGTTTATTTTTAATTGCATTAGGTAACTTTTCTAAACCTAATTGTGCAGTTTCTGGAGTCATATAATAATGATAACCCATAGTTTCTATATTTTGTTCTCTCCAAGGTATATCTGGATGTCTACCATCATAAGACATCTTTTTTAATTCTAATGCTGCTTCTTTATTATCACATAATATAATACCACCTCTACCTAAAGCCAAATGTTTTCTAAATTGAAAACTTATACACATAAATGTACCAGGAATATAACTATCTTTTTTCCATAATACAGCTGCATCAATTATAGGTGTAAAATGTTCAGTTAAATAATAATAGTCTTGCCAATTTTCATCTTTCCAATTTAGTTGGATTTTTAGTTTTTTAGCTAAAAAAGGAACAGAAATATATGTTCTTTTAGGAACATTAATATAAGAAATATTTTGGTGTCTTAAACATAATTCAATTCCATGAGTACAACAATCTACTGCTACTGCATATGGTGCGCCAAAAAATTCTGCTATTTTATTTTCAAATATTTTTATACTTTCAAAACTCATTTTATATAAAATTTGGGGGGAAATATTTAATTTTTTCTTGTAAATTAATATCTAAATTAGATATATCAGGAAATTTATTATAATAAAAATTACCTCCTCTATGTTCTTTTCCTAAAACTTTTAAATCTATTGCTTCTAAAACAACTTTTAAATAGTTTAGGGATTCATTAAATATTTTATGATTAAGAGAAAAAGCTGTATCATTATCTTGAATTAGTATTTTAAATTGATACAATATATTACCACAATCTATTTTATCTGTCATATAATGCCAAGTTCCTCCTACTTCTTGTTCACCATTTATAAGTGAATGTACTGTTGATAGACTTCCTTTATAATTAGGTAATAAACCAGGATGAAAATTAATAAAGGTAGCATTATCATTTATGTTTATTTTATGTATATTAGAATATGATATTACTAAAGCATCATCTTTAATTAAAGACATATTGATTTTTAGCTTAGTTTTAATATTATAATAATTTAAAAAATCTTTAAAACATTTATTTTTTTTATCTTTAATAGTAAATACAAGCATTTGGTTAGGTTTATAACCTAAACCAAATAGTGTTCGTACTAAAGATATAGCCTGAGAACCTTGTGTTATTAAAACTATTTGTTTCATATAAATGTTTTATCTAATTTTTGCCCTTCATAGGGTCCTGTTTTGTATTCATATACTATAGTGTCTTCTTCTAATATTTCATATGTGTGTCCCCCATATAATGTATAACTTGCGTCTCCTGCTTCTAATATTGGGGTTGCTATAATAGTATCATCTATATCATAAAATATACATTTTACCTTACCTTTAATTACTACCCAAGATTCTTGGGCTATTTGTTCTGGATAATGTCTATCTTTTATAATATGTTTATGAGGAGGAAATGTCTTACCTTTTTCCATTTTTAAAGTAGCACATTGAATAAAATTATCTTCAGGAATAATTTCTGTTCTACCTTCTATCTCTGATAATCTATTTATAACATGTAGTAATCTTCCGTCTACTTTTGAATATATTTTATTCATAATAATATTTCCCATGTTGGGTTTTTAATAATTTAGTAATATCTTTAGGTTTATAATCACTATCAATGATAGGTAATATTTTATCCCATTCATGATAACATGTATTTCTATTCCATAAAGCCCTTTTTCCTCTATGGAGTAAATTATTATATTCCTTTTTATTTAAATTATAATAATCTATTTTTTCTTTTGCTTCTTCTGCCGAATTAAAAATAATAATTTCAGATTCATCAAAATATAAATCTAAACAAGGAGCAGGTTCTGTTAAAAGAACTGTATAGTTAGGGATTTCAACTATTCTTCCTTTTACTTCTTGACGAGACATAATAGCATTATGAGTAAAGCAAAGTGAGTATTTTGAGTTTAATTGTTCTTTTTTAACTTGTTCATATGTTAAATTAGATTGTAATACTCTTACATTTAAATTTTTAGATAATAGGTTATTTATAGATTGTACTCTTCCCCCATGAAGTCCCCCATAATGTAAAATATTAGACTTACTAGAAGGTATATAATCAGAAGTCATAGTATTGGGGTTAAATGCCCATCTCATTTTTAATAACTTTTCATTTGGTTTTTGTTCTTCTTCAAAATGTATAACCCCATCTACATTATTAATTTGATGTTGTACATGCGAATCATAAAATCTATAAATATCAGATGTTAGTAAATATATTTTAGTAAATTCTCTTAATCTATTAAATTCTTCATGCTGGGAATCAAAATAATTTATAGCTATTATAAAATCAGGTTTATATTCTTTTGCGGATAAATAAAAAGATTCAATATCATATTCTCTATAATCAGAATATACTACTTCATATCCCATATTTTCAAGAACTCCATACCAATATACAAGTGCTGAACTCATATCATGAGTAGCTTGATCATGGGTAGTATGTGTTAAAAATATTACTTTTTTCATAATATAGAATGCAATACTATCTGATGAATACATTCTACTATACCATAATCATCCGAATTAACATGGTATTTAAAGGAAGCATTCATATTATTTAATTTATTATTTTTATTAAAACCTGTTAAAGCTAAATACGTTATATCACTATCTTCACAATACTTAGCTGCATTAACTATGTTCATGGAATTTCCAGAGGAAGAAATTAAAATAACTAACGTATCTTTTCCAGCAAAATCATCTAAAAACTCAGCATATGCATTATCTCTCCCATAGTCATTTATATAACAAGTTAACCTTGAAGGGTCTGAAAAACTATAAGATTTTTTATCTAAAACTTTAGTATAATCTTGAGATATGTGTGATGCAATAGAATTACTACCTCCATTTCCTATTATAATAATCTCACTATGGTTATTTATAAAATAACCTAAGTTATTTTTAGTATCTTCAGTTATTTTATTTAATTCTAATTTTAAATTAGCTAAGTTCATTAAGAATTTCTTTTAATGTATTAATAACATGTTCTTGTTCTTTTTCTGTCATTTCAGCGTAAAATGCTAACCATAACCCATGATTATGATATTCCATAGTATGATTAAGTTTTTCTTTACTTTTATAAGCAGGTTCTAAATGAATAGCTTGTATATCCCATTTACATCCTATATTTTTCTTTCTTAATAAATCTACTACTTGATCCCTATTATATTTTTTATCTAATAAAATATGATAATTTTGCCAATTATATTTTGTACAATATTCAGGAATTATATTAGCTATCCTTACCCCATATTCACTTAAATTATTACGAACTAAAGTATTATAATATCTTCCTACTTTGTCTCTTAATTTGATTTCATCATTAAAAAAAGGTAATTGAGATATACCTAAAGCACAAGGAATATCTGCCATTTTTAAATTATTACCTATAAAATCAAATTGTTCTTTAAGTAAAAATTGGGCTTTATCTCTTGCTAATGGAGATATATTTGTACCAAAAGCTCTATAAGATTTAATCCATTCTGCTTGTTTAGCATCTCTGACAACTATCATTCCTCCTTCACCTGTTGTTAGACATTTTCTAGCCTGAAAAGAATATGTTACTATATTATCACTATTTCCTATTTTTTTATTTTTATATTCACTACCTAAAGCGCATGCTGAATCTTCTATAATTGGAATATCTAATTCTTTAAAAGCATCTAAATCACAAGGAATACCCATTTGATGCACTAATATAATAGCTTTAGTGTTAGGTGTAATTCTAGATTTTATATCTTCTATATATGGAACACCATATTCATTTACATCACACCAAACAGGAGTACCACCTGCATTATTAACAGCAAATCCGCTTGCGACCCAACTCCAAGAAGGTACTATAACTTCATCTGTTGAAGTTAATTTTTGACCATTATTAATAGCAAGTAATGCTACTTCAATAGCTACAGTTCCATTAGCTACAGCTATATAATGGCTATCTGGATCTTCATTATATTCTTTAATTTTATCTTCAAATTCTTTTATTCTGGGTCCACCACTTATCCATCTTGATTCTAATACTTCTTGTAATTTAGTAAGTGCTGCTTTTTCTTTAATGTAAGGTTTTCCTAATGGTATTTTCATTTTATATTTATTTTTTGAATTAATAACCACATATCTAAAATAGATACATTTGGTTTATGTCCTAATATAAAAAATTCTAATTCAAGATCCAAATTAGATTTATTAGTATTTGGGATTTTTTCACAAGTTCCTTTTATAACTTTATTATTAACATAGTGTGTGTTATCAAAATATAAAGTATCATTTTCCCATATAAAACTTCCTTTACTTCCTTTTAATATTATTTTTCTTTCTTTAATGGGATAATTCCAAGAAGAATAAAAATAACCAGGTATTTTCCCCTCTAATTCTAAATGCAAAGAACTATTTTTAATAGGGTTATTAAATTCATTTAAAAATGAATTATTAATTACATTACACTCTCCAAATAAATCTTTATAAAGATATAAATCATGAATCATGTAATCTTCTAAAATAGATACATCAGATCTAACTTTAGGACCCATAGATGCTCTAATACTTTTCCAATATTGAGGTGTTCCTATTTTATTTAAATTATTTTTAATATACTGGTACTCGTCTGAGTATAAAAATATATAGCCTGGAAAAACATCCTTTATGAGTCTAGCATCTTTTAAATTAATACCACATGGTTTTTCTACTAAAATATTCTCTTGTGGTAATTTTAATTTAGAAATAATATTACTATGTAAATCAGCATTGACTGCTAAAATAACATGAGTATATTCAATATTTACATCATTTATGTTGTTAAATAAAGGTATATCAACATCTATAACGGGTGAAGGATCAACAACACCAACTAAGTTGTATTTAGAGTTTTTTATTGTTTTATACCAGTTTTTACCCCAATAACCACAACCAATTAATAATATTTTTATATTTTCCATGCTACTACTCCTTTATTATCTATTTCTATTTGTTTATAGTATCTTAAAACATCTTTAGTAAAAACTAAAAAATATCCTCCCCCACCAGCACCACATAGTTTAATTCCTTTAATATTCCAAGCTTTTTTTATCATTTCTTCTTTAAGTAAAATTTCTTTATTTACTATAAGAGAAGAAGATTGTTTTTTACTTTCCCAACCTTTATTAAAAATATCAAAAAATTGAATTTCATCATTAAGATTTTGTTTTAAATCATTAACTAATTTTAATAAATGGTAAGATTTATCATAATTTATAGTATTTAAAATCTTAGTAGAAGAACGTTTTATATCTGTGGGAATTAAATATAAATTATAATCATTAATTACACTTGAAGATAGTAATTCTTGTGTTATTTGATTTTTATAAAAATTATATTTCTTTAAACCCCCTATACCACACCCATATGGATCTTGGTATCCCGTTAATGGGTTAAAATTTCTTTCTAGTTTTAATGCTAGTTTACATATTTCAGCTTGAGATAAATTAGTATTAGTAAATTCACAAGCAGCTGCTATACATGCAATTAAATAAGATGATGATGATGCTAATCCTGACCCACTGGAAGGGATATCTGAATTAAAGGACATTATAATAGGAGGTAAATTAAAATATTGAATTACTTCTCTAGCTATATCATTTTTTATGGTTTTTGGATTTAATGTTTTTTCTGAAGTAGAATAATTAATTTTATAATTACTATCTGTTATATTTTTATTTATAGTAATATAAGTATATAAATTAGATGGGAAGGATATTACAGAACCTTTTCCAAATTTATCTATAAAACCTTGTAAATCTGTAGATCCTCCTATTAAAGAAATTCTTAAGGGGCATTTACTTATTATCATTTATATAATATTTTAATATTATTTTTTTATCGCCTATTTCGAAAAATGCAGGATATTTTTTATTATCACACATTCTAATTTCATCCCAAAAATTTTCTATATTAGGTATAGTAGTAATTTTTGAATCCTTAGGAGTACGTTTTTTATGGTAACTTGGTTTACCTGTTTGTTTACGTAATACTATTGTTTGTTCTTTTAATTCTTCTAAAAATATTGTAAAACATTCTTTAATACCCTGTTGACGTTTATCTTCAATAATTGTAATATTATCAAACTTATCTATTTCTACGTTATGTTGATAAACAATATATCCATTATCTACTCCTGAGGATGCTTTAAATAAAGATAAAGTTAAATTTGGTCTTTTGTTTTTTATAGCCCATTGAATAGGAGCATGTCCCCTCCCTTCAGGTAAAGGACTTTCATGAATAAAAAAACACCCATAAGTAGGAGTATTAATTATTTTATCAGGTAATATATTATAAATTCCCGAACCTAAAATTAAATCAAATGAATCTAAAGAACTATTTTCATCAATATATTTATATTTTAAATTATTATTTTTTAAAATAGGTTCTATTAAATGAGATCTAAACCCCATAAGCCCAAAGTTTAATTTACTTAAAGGTTTTTTAATTTTTTGTACCATTAATCCAATTCCATGTTTTTGTTATTCCTTCCTCTAATGAAATTTTATTATTCCATCCTAATTTACGTAGTTTAGAAGTATCACCTACTCTTTTTTTCTCAATATCATTTCTATTTTCTGGTATAATGTCTAACTTTAAATTTGTTTTTGTTACCTTTTGAATAGTATTAATAAGTTCAGTTAGTGTTACTCCATTTTGAGTAGAAACATTATAAACTTGTTTATTTGATTCAAAAGTAGATAATATAATAGCATCTGTTATATCATCAACATATACTAAATCCAATATTTTTTCATTAGGATTTCCAAATACTTTAATATTTTTGTTTCCTTCTTTTATATTATTTAACCAGTTAAATATAACTTCAGTATATGCTCCTTCACAATCCATTTTTACTCCATACACGCTAAAAAATCTATTAATAGTATAATCTAATCCATACATGTTATCATAACTACGGATTAAATTTTCAGTATAATATTTACCAGCTCCATAAATTGTATGAGGTACACATGGATCAGATTCTTGAATAGGTTGTCTTTTAGGTTTATTATATACACTTGCTGTGCTCGCAAAAAATAATTTTACATCATTTTTAGCACAATAATCAACTATATTAAAACCCCCGTTAGCTATAATATCATGTCCTTCTTTATTATATTTAGAACATCTATTTATTCTAGTTGCTGCTAAATGAAAACAATGTGATATATTAGGTAATTTACTGAAATCAAAAGTGTTTACATCTCCATATATAAATTCTATTTGATTTGCAAAGAATCTTCTATTTTTTGGGAGATTTCTTAAATTATTACTTCTTAATAAATTATCTACTAAATATATTTTATCAAAATATTCTAATAATTTAGAAGCAAGATTACTACCTATAAACCCTACACCACCAGTTATTATTGCATTTTTTCTTTCCATAATTTCGCATATTTTTGTTGTATTTTTTCCATGTAAGGAGGTCTGTGGTCTTCTTTAGCTTGAAATTTATCAGAAGTAGCTTCATATGAATGTGAATAATCTGATGTTCTATATAACCAAAAAGGTTCACAATGATAAATTCCTTTATATCCATAAAAAAGTATTCTTGCCCAATATTCAAAATCACAAGTTCCAAAAAATTCATCGGGTGAAGGAGAACCTATTAATTCATGTAATTTTTTTCTATATAAAGTTCCAGGAGCATTTATCATATTATTAGCTCTAGTTACTTCATTTAAAGGAATTTTATTATTAAACCAAGGATCTATTCCTGTGTTTGATACACCAAACCACTCTTTCCATCTTTCTAAAGGTTCAAAATAATTAAATTCAGCTCTTATAGGGAATAAAAGATTTCTATTATTAAGATTTTCATCCGTTTTATACCCATTACAAGTAAAAAACATAACATCAGGATTTTTAAAATGAAAAAGAGCTGTTTTATAGAAATCATCAGTAAATACATCATCTTGACCCATATTATGTATTATATCTCCTTCTAATAAAGGTATCGCTCCTAACCATCCTCCAGTACATTTACCATCACCAAAATTTATATCACTATAATGATAAAGTACGTTTGGTTCATCTTTTATTACATATTCTATGTCACTTAATATTTCTTTATCTCCTTTATCATTAAATATTATATATTGGTAATCTACTTTAGAATTTTTTAACGCTATTAAATTATATTCAATAGTCTCTGCTATGTATGGATTTCTTTTCCATAAGTTTTGTATAATAGATATTTTCATTTTGCTGGGTTTCCTTTTACTGTAGTATTAGGAGGTACATCTTTTGTAACAACTGCTCCTGCTCCAATTATAGCCCCATCTCCTATATTTACAGGGAGAATTGTAGCATTACTTCCTATTCTTACATTATTTCCTATTGTTGTTTTTCTTAAAATCCAATTTTCTGGGGGAGCATCAAAATTATCATTTACAAACATTACCCCATGAGCTATAAAACAATTATTACCTATAGATACTCCTGAACATATAAATGAATGGCTGCTAATTCTTGTATTAGATCCTATATTTACATCACTTTGTATTTCTACAAAGGGTCCTA
>CEOA01016267.1_pt1 | contig 11173 bp, 14 predicted proteins | sample 530251 | NCBI WGS metagenome assembly CEOA01 (sample SAMEA2619838, study PRJEB7988) | marine metagenome | biome: marine biome (ENVO:00000447); feature: surface water layer (ENVO:00002042); material: "saline water (ENVO:00002010), including plankton (ENVO:xxxxxxxx)" | depth 5 m
GGCGCTGTGCCAAGGCCCTTCACTGTGTATGTGGCGATTGTCGGCTTACTAAACAGAAGCCCTGTGCTGTTAATGGCACTTACCTGAATCTCGTAAAGACCTTTTTTAGCGTCGAGTATGTCAAACGTTGTTCCCTGCACAATCGTTTCAATAAAGTTGTCATCTTCGTGGCGATGACGAACCCTGAACCTTTTGGTAATTTGACCGTCTGGAACATTCCAGTGCCATGTAATCTTGATGGCTACTTGACCGTTTTGAACAAACTGGACTTCTTTTGTTTCTACAGTTCCGCCAACCGGAACGGTTGCCAACACCTCTAGATCTTCTGGCTGTTCAGGAATAACATCAAGATTTGTCGTATCTCGTGGCTGCAGTTCTTCGCCATCTTCAACAAACGCGTATTTGCTGGCATCATACGCAACTGCACTGATTGTATATAGCAAACCCTCTTGCTCTTCAATCGACAAAATACGCCAAGTCGTAGGCTGTACGTTGCTGGCTCCTAAACCATCGCTCTCAAGAATCCAAACACTGTTTGCATTTGGCGTAGTTGCAAAATTGCTATCAACAGTAATTACGCCGTTAGTTATGTCAGTAACAGTAAGATCTTGATTCTCACCGTCAACCGTTCCGTCAGGCAAAACCACATATAGCTTTGAACCACTACCAAAAGTCAAATCTGTGTTGGCCGTGTCGTCAACAGTAATCGTGTTGCTTGTTGCAGATTTAATACGTCCACCTTTACGCACCCCAGAGATCACAGGATCTGCAATCTGAATGACCATTCCAGGTCGTACAACTTGACCTGCATCAAGACTTGTGGTGAAGCTGACGACTTCTTTTTCAAACTTTTCAGAATACAGAATCCACTTGCCAATGCGTGCTGCCTGCCCACGGCTGGTGCAAGCAAAAGCGCTGAACTCTTTACGCACCACGCCATATTTTGCAATACCGTCATGGTCTTCGACGACCTCGTATGCCGTATCCTGCAGATCAATGTCTAGGTAGCTGACAACCACAACAGTTGGGCGAGTCTTAAGACTGCTGCCGCTGTAGGTAAAGCCCTCTTCTGTGACATTGGCAGTGGTGAACAGATAAGCCGCATCCTTTGGCGCGTCCTGTTCAATCGTCAGGCTGCCTGCTGCCCAGAATCCTTGGCAGCGCATTACCGATAGCAGGTCATTGACCAGCTTGAATGATTCCTCTGCTGTTTGAATCGTAGTGTTGCAGCTAAACCGCGCTTCTTGGCCGCCGAAACCATCATCGACAAGCTGGTTAGCGTATTTGCTAGCAGAGAAAAACGCATACTTATCCAGCTGGGCTGTATCAATGTGGTTGCCAAATCCGTAGCGGGTGTTGGTCAATAAGTTGTAAAGAATCCAAGCAGGGCAAGATGTCCAGGTCGCAGCGGCAAACGTACCATTCCAAACAAAATTTTCTGGGTAGATGATCCGACCAGTGTCACTGTCAACAGTCACGCCAGCAGGGATAGCAACCTTGACGCCTTTGACTAAATACTTGCGCTGCGGGATGCTACTGAATTGTTCAGCATCAACACGCAATGCAACCAGTGCGCTGTTGGGGTAACGCAGCTTTGCATATTTTATTTCAGTCAAACTGCTCCAACTAAAAGCGTTTGAAAGCAAAGAACTGTTGCTGTCTTTAGTGACTCGCTCAACCCTAATGTCTACGTTGTCTGTTGAATTCGGGCGATTCAAAGTTACGAGGTAGTCTTTTTGATACTTGTCGGCAGTGCGGCCGCTAATTTTGTCTTCGATCAAAACAGCAAAGTCGCTGTCACTTTGATATTTGACAAGGATTTTTAATTCAATCTTCGTACCTGTTGTGTCGCCAGTTTCGTTGTTAATCCTTTGAAGAGCCGGGACATCAACGGTTACACGAACTGCATCTACCTCGTCATCGACAATAGACTCAGTGACAGGGCCATCTTTGACAACGCCACGATTTATTGCCCGTATATTCTCTGAGCCAGACGTGATTGGGATAAAAGTTTGCGCCTGGGTGCCATTCCGCGTGTACACCGTAACGTCTTCAAAGTTAAAACCCCCTTGAGGGTTTTGGAGCGCAGTACCGTTCAGAAAGATACCCTTATTACCGTCAACCAATCCCTCAATCTCGCCTTCTGAGATCAGGTCAACAACTGTTGCGTATTGACGAGAATCAAGACTGTCAGGCGTTGTCCTTGGCGAACGGCTACTGCCGCCACCGCCTTTACTACCGCCACCACCTGCACCAATAATCGTGGTCATGCCCGCACCTGCTCAGTGTCAATACCAGCAGAGATGACAACACTGCCGGTCAAAGTTTTGCCGTAGACGATTGGAACTGGCGTTCCACCACGCGAGGTGTTCTGAATACCGGAGAACGAGAATGACTTGCGTGGATCTTGAACGGTGTCTGGGCCTTGCGGGATTTCAGGCGTTGGTGTAATCAACTGTGCAACACCTCCAAGGACTAACGCTCCACCAAGCAAGCCGATTTTTGTGGCGAGCGTTCCAGCTATAGGCAAACCACCCGGTATCAAAGTCAAACCAATCAGAGCAACTCCAGCGAAAATCTGATTAACACCGCCACCCGCACCAACAATTACCGGCACGATTTTGATTTCTTCCCGCCCAACAGGATTATGCAAGTCATCTGGTGTCAACACGCTTTCACCGACCAGCACCTTGTAGTGGCGGTCTGCCATGTGGACGTCAAGCCCAGGAAAGTTAGCGATCAGCATCCGCACCGCTTCAGCAGCAGATGACAGATCAGCCTCAATCACCTTGCGGCCAACAAACTCAGCTAGCTGCCCGTAAAGCCTGACTTTACGCAACATGACGCAGCCGCCTCCCTGTGCATGATTGTAGCCAGCCTCCATAGAGATCTCTAGAGGACAACCTCTCGGAAAGGTGATGCAGCACCATGCCATCACCAATAAAAACTGCACAATGATTTAAGCCGTTGCCGTTGATCTGCATCAACAACAAATCACCACGCTCCAACGGCTCATCCTCTGCAAGCTCCCGAAAGCCTGTTGCAGCCCATGCGCCGTCGAACATTGGAGCGGCTAAAAACTGTTCCGGTGTTGCTGGCCTGTCCCAATCACGCAAGTTGATGCCCTGCTCTGCGTACCAGTCGCGCGCAAGTGTCCAGCAATCGCTCACAGCCCAGGTCCACTTGCGGCCAATCAATGGCGCTTTGTAACCACATGGCATGTATTCACCCCATGCTTCAGTCTTTGGGTTGACGATGTACCAGGGCAAGCCGTGCTTTTCTGCCGACACCTTGTCAGCCTCACTTGCAACTGGCAGCGTTTTTGGATGGCTGTGCACAATGCCTATGATTTCGCCTGCATCGTCTGCAGCGGCGTAATCCTCGGGATTAAGGATGAACATGTCCTCCAGGTTGTGCGCCATATTTCTGCACGCCCAGTATTTCTCGCGGCCCTTAACCACAACAACCAAACCAACCGCTTCCCACGGGTAACGATCCTTAGCGTCTTTGAGTGCTGTGTCCCGCCAAGTCATGCAAAGAACGTCCCAATGCCCGGATAGCCGCCAAATGGCAGCTCATTTACATCGCCAAATCTGCACTCACAACTGCTTTGCTTTTTGCCGCAAACATCCTCAGCGTCCGTAAGCACTCCCTCATCGCTGGCGTTAAAGCGTGTGAACTGCACGCCGTCAACGTTTTTACCCGGTCCATCCGTTGGGTTATAACCGCACTCAGCTGACTTGTAGACCCACTGACAACGGCTAATGCACTGCCTCTTTGGCGCCCGCACACCAGCAAGATCAAAGGCAGACGCCAGCTCAAACTCAATCAAGTTGCGGTTTTCAGCTGACTTGCGATCGACGTAGTAAATCTCTTTGGGAAAAAGTGCCGTGCTGTCAGCTGTGGTGTTGTTTGACGAGTAGCCAACCTCCCAGTAATCAGCAACGACGTAGGTCTCATAACTCGACCCGATAAAGTTTTCTGAGTCGATGTACTTTGCCAGCGTCCGTAAACGGGTTACCTTTGCGCCTTCAAGCCCGTTTGGTAGCGTTGCAATTAACGCTGTGATGGTGCTGAACAGGTTGCTGATGCGAAACGTTGGGCGTGGCAAGCTGCCTTGGCCGTTATACGCAAAACCATCAGCCTCTAAAGGTATGGCCGTGTAAGTTTGGCCGCCAAATACAATTCCTCCCGCACCGCCTTCACGAGCACCGCTGAAGTAATGGGTTGTTGCAGTGCCGTGCTGGTCCGTATTCAACTCAAGTTGAAACAGCTCAATAATCTCTGAAGGCGCAATAGCCTGCAGCTCACTGATAAGTTCCGCACTGGATTGCTGATCGTCATAACCAGCGTTCCAGTAGCCGGTGACGACGTAAGCCATGTTTATGAGGTGACAGCTTTAACTAGCGCAAAGCCAATCACGATGTCTTCTGACAACGAACCATCAGTGATGTTGCGGACGTTAATGCTGGCAGAACCTGCAGCACACTGTGCGTTTAACAAGTAAGCACCAGCCGTACCACCGCTGACATGATTGAGGACGAGAAGGTCAGTGGCTGCAATCGTCGTGTTCGTCAACGTAAAGGACACTGTGGTGTCAGCTGCCAAGGCTGCATCGTGCAAGGTGATTTGCCCGCACTTGTTGCTGAGCGTGACACCTGTGCTCTTTGAGGTTCCCTGCGTAACCGTTCCACCATCGCCGGTCACATAGCCAGCTTTGTTGTCACGAAGGTCCGTGAAGTTGGTGTCAACCTCAGTATGGGTGAGCGGGCTACCCTTCGTGGCTCTTGTAGTGATAGCCATTACGGTACGAAGACTTGGCGGAATGTTGCTTGTATCGTAGCCCGGTTCAGGTAAGGGATCGATTTCGACCAGTTCTCACAAACAAATTTTGAGCTACTGCTTTCACCCGGCGGCGTGAAATCGAAGCTTTCCATGTTGTTCGCTGCTCTCTCGTCTAAAAACGTTTCGATGGTGTCCGCGTCAGTCTCTGACACCTCAAACGTCAAGCTGAAGGTCTTTGGGTTTTGATTTAAGCCAAAAGTCAGAAATTGTTCGTAGCCATCACCAAAGCGAACATTGCGCGTGTTCGGCTGGCTCTGTTTTTGAACACCGTAGGTTGGCGTTATCGAAGGGAAAGTAGGCATCAGCGTGTCAGCAGTCCTCCGGGTCGTTTTTGCTTGATTAGCTCAGCCTGGACAGCAGCGCCAATCGCTTTGCCCAGTTGATTGGCGGATGGACCGTCGCCTTGAGCAGACGAACCTGAGGCATCGACGTTCACCACAATGCTAGTGCCACCGCCCACACCCATTGCATGGTTGGGGATGATTGTGCCGCTACGGCTTGGCGTAAAAACTTCAGGCCCACGCTCACCGACGATGTAGGGCTTGCCCGCACTTACAGGGCCACCATTGGCTTTGAACAAATCTCCGATTGCGCCCAGGATGCCGCCACCGCCAATGCTGCCCAATGCAAATTTCATAAGCTGGCTGCTAATTTGTCTTAAAACTCCGCTAGCCACTTCACCAAGGGTTTTTGTCCCCTCAACTGCGCCCATAATGGCGTCGTGAACGCCAGTGCTGATTGTGTCGCCAATGCTCTTGTAAAGAGCTTTCATTTTGTCTGCAGCTTCTTTTGCTTTCTTGTCGGCTTCAGCTTGCTTTCTCTTCTCTTCCGTGATGTTGTAATTATCTTGCAGTAGCTGCTGCAGTGCCTCGATCTCCTTTTGCTTAAGCAATGGGAATTTTGCTGCAATGTCTGCTTTGTCAAACTCAAGCTGTTTTAATTTTCTTGCCTCGTCAGTAGCCAAAGAGTCAAGCTCGTTTTTTCTAGTAAGTTGCTGAACTAATGCTGCGGCAGCCTCCTTCTGCTTTTGCAGTTCTGTTTTTCCTTCTGGCTTTGTCTCCCCTGCAGCCTTTGCAAGCACCCCGCCTGTCTGTTGGATAGAGTTTGCAGCCGCAGCGGGTGAAGCGGTCTGTGCTGATGCTGCTGGATTGAAGCCACCGATGACAGCAAGCTCTTTGACGCCTTGGGCGATGCCTTGCCCTGCGCCTTTGATTTGACCGACTACGCCAGAAACAGCTTCACCCAAGAAACCTGTGACAGCCTTAAACCCTTTGCCTGCTTGATCAATGATGAACTTAATCGGATCAGGCAAGTTGTCATAAAGACTCGCCAAAGCATTGCGAATCGTTGTGCCAAGATTATTGAAAATTCCTATAACCCCTTCTTTGATTGAAGTTGCCAAATTCAAAACTTTGCTAATCTCCGTGGCGACGCCTTTACCAATTACAGTAAACAACCCAGTGACCGCATCCGTGGCAAAACTGACGGCTCCCATAAATGCTTGGAAAGCTTTTTCCAGCTCATAGGCCAAGTTGATGTTTTCGCCAAACGGGGCTAACTCTTGGAAAAACGCCTGAACGCCAGCAATTAAGCCACGGATAGGGGCCAAAGTGGCTTTGAGTGCTGCTCCGAGAAACTCAACGGTGACGGCAGCCACTTTGAACGTGCTCTTAAGTAGCAAGCCAAGCTCAGCGCCATCAGCAAAGACATTCGTGAAAGCTGTCTGCAGACGCTTAAGAGCCCCGTTGATAGTGTCGCTGGCCTCAAATGCTGCTGCAGCTGCTGCACCCTGAGCGTTCTTTTGATTCTCTAAGAGCCTGTTGAACTTCTCCGTGTCGTTAAGGAGAGCCAAGATTGAAGGCCCAGCTTCCGTTCCAAACGCCTTGATAACGGTGCCTGCGTCAGCTCCAGAATCCTTGATCTTTTGGAGAGTCCCTGCAAGGCCGTCTGATTTAAGGCTGGCCGCGCTTATTTCTATCCCAAGGTCTTTGAACTCCTCGCCAACCTTGCCCGCAGCAACCTGGGCAAAAGCTGTCTTAAGTGCCGTAAACGTGACCTCTGCGCCTTGACCACCAGCGGTGATCTGGGCCACTGCAGCGTTGACCTCCTCTAGTGGCACACCCAGAGCAGCCGCCACAGGGGCCACCTTGGCAATGTTGGCCGCATATTCACCAATGACGATCTTGCCGTCGTTCTGCGTCTGGATGAAACCATCAACAAGCTTGGCCGCCTTGTCTGCCTCCAAGCCGTAAGCGTTCAGGACAGATGTCGTGGCATCTCCAACCGTGTTGATGTCGCTGAAACCGCCAGTTGCGCCCTGGCTTGCTGCCTTAAGAATGTTGGCCGCGGCCGCAGCATCCGTGAATCCAGCCGATGCCACGTCATAGGCCGCGCCTGTGAGTTCAGTGACACTGGCTTGGCCTGCTAGTTCACGGCTTACCCCAGCAAGTTGCTTGGTCAGCTTTTCGCTGTCTACGCCAAGTGAACGCACTTTGGCCTCAGCAAAATCCTGCTGGGCCAAGGTGGCAAAAGCTGACGTAAGAACACCCGCAGCTGATGTGAGCAGTGCGATGGGCCCCAGGGCTGCCTTCAAAGCTGTGCCCAGGGCCGCGACTCCAGGCACCGCACCTTTTGATGCCTTGCCAAGAAATGCAGCGGCCGCACCTGCACCTTTGGCAGATCCAGCCGTGTTGTCTAACTGCCCCTGCGCACCCTTGGCCTTATTTTTCAGCTGATCCATCTGCGCCGCTGTCTGCTTCGTTGCAGACTTCGGCTGGGAAAAATCAAACTTGGCTGTAAGGACTGTGGTGGTCACGTCAGCCAGATAACTTGTCCCAGCTTACCGCCGCTGCAGCTTGGCGCGATCCATTGCCTGCTGCTCTCTTTCGGCTTTGATTTCGTGGTAGGCAGCAAAATAAATAAGCTCCGCGTCTGTCAACTCAGTGCGGAGCCTGCTTACGGTCATGCCCAATTCGCAGGCCAGGAAGAACTCAAAATAAGCCCAGCTGTCCTGCTTCAGTCGTTTTTTGCGTCTTGCATGTCAGCATCATCGCCAAGCCCAAACAAGAACAACTCAAGCTCATTCAGCACCGCCTCAGGCAGTCTGCGTTGCAGTTTGGCAACGTCCGCAGCGGCAAACGCTTTGCTTCCATCCTCCAGCTCAGCCATCTGGCAAAGCATTTGAGTGGAGATGTCTAAGGCTTCTTCAGTGCCCGCCAGCTGCTGTGCTTTCTTGCGATCTGCCCGTGTAATTGGCCGAAAATACAGATCAGCAGTTTTGCCTGTTGGCAACTTCATCTCAAACTTGCGGCGCTGGTTGAGGTCAAACGCCCCAACCAGCTCGTCCACAAATCGCGTCGAAGCGGGCATTTAATAGCTTGAACAATACGTCCAAACTATAGCCTTATCACTCAAGGTTAGAAGTGATAGTAGAGCTGGTGATGAAGTTGCAAGACACAATCACCAATTCACCAACTGTGGAACTAATTTCCATGTCAGTGATGATGCCGCCAAAAGAAACGGAATCTGTGCCGTTGGTGTTGCCAGTGGTGAACAGCTCAAACGACGCATCAGCCGCATCGCCAGTCTTGATCACATCTTCAATAAAACCGGCCTGGCCTGTCGCATCAGGGTCATAAACCAGCTCAACGGTGCCAGAACCGCTGATCATGCTGCCGACAAATTGCCGGAAGGTGTTTCCGTGAACGGTGGTGTCAAGGGTTTCCTTGGTGATCGACAGGCTCCAGCTGCGGGTGCCCACAACAGTGCCAAGGCTGTCGCTGCCAGTCTCAAATTCAACTGAACCAGCTTCGCCGCGAATGGTGGCCATGGTCAGAGTTCCTCGATAAATTCAAAGGTCACACGGACCTGTGTTTGAAAGTAGCCTTCTGGCTCTGGCGAAGCCAGTGCCGTGGGGCCGATTGGGGCGTCGAAGAAAACCCCCGACACGTTGGCCCTATTGTAAAGGTCACGGATTCGATTTCCAATCTTGTAATTAGCCCCTGGGCCTACCCCTTTGCCGGAAAAAATGTTGATAAGCAGCAACCCAGTTATCCGGTTGCGAGCGTTGGTGGACAGACCGTGGCTCAGATATTGGTTGGTCCCAAAGGAGGTCAGGCACTGGACCCAGGTGCTGTTTGGTGTTGGCTCGAACGCCATGTTGTGGAACACCACCGGGACAGGTTGGGCTTTTTGCAGCTCAGTGGCCAACCGACCTTCGATCGTGGCACGCACTTCGTTCAGATCAGCTGCAGCCATCAGATGATGCCTCCTCTCTGTGCATCTCTCACAGATTGATTGAAACGCCTCTGTGAATCAACCTGCAAATCCTTTGTGATGCGCTCTGGGAAGCCTGCCTCTGTGGCCTGCAAAGTCTTGAACTTTCCGCCCCATGAAGGTGGCAACGCGGTCCCCATGCAGACCGGCTCGGCGTATTCGACAGCGTTGTGGATGTTGTAGACGTTGCCGATCCTCTCAGTGCCTGGCTTGTAGTTGATTCCCCTAGGTTCAGGAATGTTTTGTCCTTTAGCTTCCGAATACTGGCCGGGTTTTTTTGAAGCGCGACTTATAGCGTTTTCACCGATCTGCCAACTTACCCGCAGCCTGCCAGTTGTTGATGGGGTTGCTTCTTTAAGCAATTTGTCAGCCTCTAAAACGGTCTGCTGAGCGTATTGATTGCCCAGGTTCTCCAAATAGTCCTCAACGTCGTCAAAGCCCAGCTCACGCAACCTAGACATGATCAGGCCCTCAAGAACAGGTTATAAGAGATGTCTACACCGTTCAGCTGCTCTGTCTGCACCTGGATGACTTGATAGACCACGCTGCTAATCACCACGCGATCCTTTGTCTTAGGTGCTGCCGTTACGTCAGCCGCCGCAATCGTTAGCTTTTTGTCGCCAGCCTGAATCAGTTCGTTGGCCTCGCGCACGTTGACATCAGACACCACGCCTTTGATCGCCGTGTCAGAGACCGATTCGTTCACTTCGCCCGACGTGGTGTTGTAGGTGCCACCTGTCACCACCCGCACAGTCACATCCCCAGCGAGAACCGTTCCTCCAATGATTGGGGCTAGCTTGGCCGCCAGAGTGTCACCGAGAGCCATTAGAGCTTGTAAGCAATAGCAGCACCGCTGGTCAGCTGGATGCTGGTGAACACGCCGTAAATGACGGTACGGGCCACAAAGGTTTCACCCGCCAGGGAATCACCTGTATAGCTATCAGCGGTAATTGCATCGATCACCGTGTCTTCTTTGAACAAGATCGCCCCAAAGCGTCCAGTCCTCGCATCTGTTCCGGTGATTGATTCACCTTGGCATCCCATGTGCATTGGATCAGCTCCGTTTTACAGCGATGTTGCCTGGTCCACTGATTCTAAGGCTGTGCAGATACCTTTCAAACATGGGCGGCACACGATCAGCACCCACGGAGCCGGTCTTATCAGGCACAACTGAAATGCTGCCCACTTGCACGCTCTTGAAATCTTCAAGACCGCCCAGGCTGATGCCGTCTTTGTTGCTGTGCAGGTAGACCGCTAGCTCAATCTGAGCGTGTTGAATCTGCGACGGGATTTCTGTATCAGTGAAGAAATCGTCGGCGATACGAAACGGAAACCCCGTTGCGTATGTGTTTATGTACGTCGATGGCTTCCTGACACCTGTACGCGGCCACTCCAGCGCCTGCGTGTCGGTTGCCTTGGCCCCTAAAAATCTTTCCCGGTCTAGCCGCTGTGTAGCCGTGGCCAGGGCCCGGTTCTTTTGGTCATCTGTTGCGCTGCCCCACTTAGCGGCATCAGTGCCCAAAACCATGGCGTCAACGTAGGCATCAGCTTCCGCCAGCGTCATGTAGCTGTTGGAGCTTGCCCCGCCCGCTGTTGCGACGATTGTTACTGCCATTGGCCTTGCGGGTGGTGGTCTTAGGTTCAGTCTTAGAAGGGGCAGAGGCCGCCGCTTCCGCAGCAGCCTTCTGATCCCGTAGTCGCTTGAAAGCGAACAAAGCCATCAGCTAGAAGCGCCTTTAAGGGCAACAAAGTTGATGACGATGGCCTCTGACAGAGCGCCAGCAGACACGTTGGAAACGGTCAGGTTGAAGGAACCTGCCGCCATCGTGTTTGCTTGCACCAGATAGCTGCCAGCAGTTCCGGCAGAGCCGTGAACAGCAACGACAACATCTGTTGCCGCCACCTCGCTGTTGGTCACAGCGAAAGTGGCTTCAGCGCCAGCAGCAAGCTCAGCGCCGTTCATGGTGATTTGACCGGATGCAGCGTTAAGCGTCACCCCGGTTGTCTTGTTGGTGGCCTGGGTCACAGTGCCGCCAGTGGTCGGGCCAATGAG
>CEOA01018583.1_pt1 | contig 11165 bp, 20 predicted proteins | sample 530251 | NCBI WGS metagenome assembly CEOA01 (sample SAMEA2619838, study PRJEB7988) | marine metagenome | biome: marine biome (ENVO:00000447); feature: surface water layer (ENVO:00002042); material: "saline water (ENVO:00002010), including plankton (ENVO:xxxxxxxx)" | depth 5 m
CAACTCAATGAGAAATCAGAAGGCGGCGACAAGAAAGAACCCGGCGCCGGTAAAAAAGCCCATGATGATGCTAAAGCCGCTATGAAAAAAGCTAGAGAAGATGATGAAGATGAAAAGGCGAAGGAGCAGAACGAGGGTAACTATGGTGAAGGCATGGGACACTATGACGAGGGCCATGGAATGGATCCTATGAATGAAATGGTTGAAGTCGACATAGCAGTCCTTATGAGTGAAATCAGAAGAGCTAAAAAGCTGATGAAAATCGACAATGCAAGAAAACAAAATAATGATAGACGTAAAAGAGCATTGCAAGAAAATCATTTAAAAAGAATTGTTGCTCAAGAGGTTCAAAACATTTTAAGTGAAATCGATCAAATTGATGAGTATGAAAGCGATAGTTCTTGGTTGTACGGCAATAAAAAGCCTAAGTACTCTAGAAAAGGTTACACTAATCAAGGAAGATTAATTCCTGGTCTTGGATTTGGATACGAATGAAATTACATCAGAAAACAATTGAAAGGTTGATAAGGCTGTTTCAAACTTACGGCGGACATAGAAGTGAAGTTAGATTAATGAGAGAATTGAATAACCTTAATTTAACAATTTACAAACAGTCGTCAGGAAAAGAAGTTTTAGTTGAAACTGAGCAATTACAAAAAGAAATAAACAGAATGAATCATTAAACTTTTCATGTTTCCTTGTTATAATGAAGCTACCTTAGGGTAGCTTTTTTTATGGTGACAATATGATAGATTATAAAGTGGGTCAAGTAGTTTATTTGCTTAGTCCTAAAACTTTGAAAATTATGCCTGCTTTAATAGTGGAAGAGATAACAAGAAAAACTGTTAACGATGTATCGACGCAGTTTGTTTTAAAAATGCCTGACAAAGCTGGTACGACAGTAACACTTAACGAGGTATCCGCGAGAGTTTTTAATGATATATCTTTACTTAGAAATTTTATGCTTGATAACACTAGGAATAGCGTAGAACAGTTAATTAACAATGCCATAACAATGAAAGATCAAATCTTTGGAGATTCATATGTTGACATATCATCAGAAGCTCGAGCTGATGAAGTCATGGACTTGTTTGTAGAAAAAAAGAAAACAATCAACAAGATAAAAGATAAAGCTAGAGTTCTTTCAAAGAGTAGTGATAGTAAAAAAATTAATGAAAATGATAATCACGTGCAAAAAGATATAAAAAGTGTTATAATAAATGGTGCTAATAAAAGCAATAATGCTGAAGAGGTGATTAATGAAAAAGAGAGTACTGTTTCTTGATGCTTATAACTTAATTTACAGAGCTAGGTCAGGTTTTACCAAGGGAGATAATTACGTAATTTATAATTTTTTTAGAGGCGTGCGACCACTTGTTGACAAGTATAAGGTTGATTTGGTTTATTTTGTTCTTGAAGGTAAACCAAAACACAGAAGCACATTAAGCGAAGGCCAATATAAATCTAATAGAAAAAATCCCGGGAAACATTTTCATGAACAGAAGGCTTCAATAATTGAAGCAGTTAAAACATACATGCCTTTTATAACAGTTCGACATCCTGATTTTGAATGCGATGATGTTATTGCAACATATGTTTATAAACACGCAAAAAACGGCGACGATTGTTTTGTAATCAGCAGTGATTCTGATTTTATTCAACTTCACAACGTTTGCAATGTGACACTTTACAATCCCGTTAAGAAAAAAGAGATTGAAAAGCCAGCGTATGATTATGTTACATGGAAAGCCTTGAGAGGCGATCCGACTGACAACATTAAAGGAATTCCCAAAGTGGGAGATAAAACTGCAGACAAACTTATGCGTAATCCTGACTTGCTTATGGAATTCTTAAAAGACCCTGTAAAGCGAGAAATATTTGATAGAAATATAAATTTGATTAGATTGGTTGATCTTAGTAATGCTGAAAATGAAATGGAAATTATAACATCTAAATTAGATTCTCAAAGTTTACAAGATTATTTTCTCGAGTTAGGATTTGATTCAATGTTAAAAGAAAAAACATGGAACAATTATATTAAGACATTTGAGAGGCTTTAGTATGAATGAAACTTTGAGTAATCAAACCCAAGAGTTGTTAAGGGAAGAAAAAATAATTACCGACACAGAGGTTGCCATTAGTGTTGGCGATAAGTATGTTGCAGAAAATATATTGACAAAAACTAGAAGAGTCATTCACGTACCCCAAAGATTAATTGAAAGTTCTACAAATAGAAGGGTTTTAAAGGGATGACAAGAAAAGTAGTTAAATTTGACCATGAGGTAAGGGAAAGTATTCGACAAGGTGTTGATATATTAGCCAGTGCAGTTAGAACAACAATGGGACCGCGTGGCAAGACAGTTCTAATTGAAAGACCTGGTCAACATCCAATTGTTACAAAAGATGGTGTTACAGTTGCAAAAGCAATTAATCTTTCAAATCAGTTTCAAAACTTAGGCGTTCAAGTTGTTAAAGAAGCAGCTTCTAGATCTGCTGAGGAAGCAGGAGATGGAACGACAACTGCGACAGTGTTGACTCAAGCTTTATATGAGCAAGGTTTGAGAATGATATCATCAGGACAAGATTCAGTATTACTGAGAAAAAGTATGGAAAGTGCTGTTAGTGATATTGTTGATCAGTTAAAAGAATCAGCCAAGCCTATAGAAAATAAGCAGTCGCTTAAACAGATTGCGCTAATATCTTCTAATGGAGAGGAAGAAATTGCTGAACTAATAACTAACGCAATATCTAGGGTTGGTGTTGACGGGAGTGTCTTGGTCGAAGAAGCCAAAGGTTACAAAAGCGAGCTTACAATCGTGGAAGGTGTACAATTAAATAGAGGATATTTGTCCCCATACTTTATCACTGACCAAGATAAGATGCATGCGCTCCTAGAAAATTGTTTTGTATTTTTATGCAATAAAAAGTTAGATACAATGAAGGATATCATTAAGCCTCTAGAATCAGTGCTGGAAACTGGGAAGCCTATACTCGTTGTTGCAAATGATATTGACAATGAAGCGCTTCAAGGGTTGGTAGTTAACAGAGTCAAAGGTAATTTAAAAGTTTGTGCAATTAAGTCTCCTGGTTTTGGAAGTGCTAGGTACGACATGCTTCATGACCTAGCATGTCTAACTGGAGCAAAAGTATTTGACAATTCAAACTCTATTGATGATTTTACTGTTGATGATCTTGGGACTTGCAAGAAAGTAATTGTTAAGAGATCTTCAACGTTATTTGTTGCTAACAAGTCTGTTGATGAACGCGTCAAAGAAAGATTAGAAAGTATTAAGCAAAGAATGGAATCACCTGATTTGGAAACAAACGAGTATGAAACATTAAAATATAGAGCACATCAGCTAAACGGTGGAGTTGCATTATTACGAGTTGGAGCTAGCACAGAAGCTGAGATGATTGAAAGACGAGACAGGGTAGATGACGCTTTGCATGCAACACGTGCTGCTTTGCAGGAAGGAATTGTTCCAGGTGGTGGCGTCGCTTTAGTTAGAGCATCACATAATATAAGCTCTAGTGACATCACAGATGATCCAGGATATTCAATCGTAAAGCAAGCATGTTTATCCCCGATAAAACAAATAGTTAAAAATACAGGTAGATCTCCTGATATGGTTATAGAAAAAATTGCGGAAAAAAATCATGTGTCTTATGGGTATGATGCTAGAAAAGAAGAATTTGGAGATATGTTTGACTTAGGTGTTGTTGATCCTGTTAAAGTTGTTCGTTGCGCGATCCAAAATGCATGTTCAGCTGCAACATTGCTCCTAACATCAGAATGCGCAATGGTGGAAGAAATTTCAAAAGAAACAGAAAGTTTCTAAGCTAAAAGATATTTATATGCATGAGCAATAAAAAAGATTTAGATATATTTGTAGAAAATATTTATCGCCTTAAGTACAAGTTATTTAAGACCGAAGTTTATATTGCATTAGATTATGATACACATGTACCTGATCTAATGACTCGAATGAGAGCATTACCCGGGTTTGCTGTTGTAGGGCAGACAGAAAAAGTTGATAGGTTGCAAGGCGGAGGCGCAAGAATTGGTTTAAGTATTAAGTACTTACCGGAATCGTCAGATCTTTATGCTAATTTAGATGAAATGTCTAAAGCAATTAAACAGCTGCCCGGTGTAAAAACAATTAAGGTTATTTCGTACAACAAGCGTCCGATACTTAAAAATGGAAAACCTATTTTATATTAGTTAGAGTATTCATTGAGAAAAAAAGTAACTATACTATTTGACGATCCAGACTATGTCGATATTGTTATTGATTATTTGTATCGAAAAAAAATAATTAAAAAAATAATTGAAAAAAATGATAAAACTAGTCCTTTTTATGTTATAATGGATATATCCATTGAGAAATACTCTTTGGAAAAAATTCTTAACAAGATAATTAAAAATAAATATTTAGTGAGATAAGTTATGTCATTGCAAGAAAATAATTCTGACAATAGTCGTTTATCAAATTTTAAGGGAAAAGGATTTTCAAGGTCTAGAAGAAGACCTATCACAGAAGATACTTTAGCTAAGATGACCGATGATGATCTAAGAAAAATATTTTTAGATATTAGAGGTGTTATTAACAAAGGGAAAAGACAAAAGCGAAATGTAAAGCATAGAGAAATTGATCTTTGTTATATCCAGCGTGAAATTCAGAATAGAAAAATCTATTCTTAATACACATGCAAATTAATTAATTAAAAGTTATAATTTAAATATTAATAAATAAAATTTAACAAGAGGTGTACGTATGAGTGATGTGTTAACACATTATTTTAAACAAGTTGGTAGACATAAGCTACTTAAACATGAAGAGGAAATTAGTCTCGCAAAAAGAATTGAGCAGGGTGATGAAAAAGCAAGAGAAAAAATGATCACTGCGAATTTGCGTTTGGCTATTAGCATAGCAAAGAAGTATTACAAGTCAGGTTGTAGTATGGAGGACTTAATTCAAGAGTCAAATATTGGTCTTATGAAAGCAGTTGAAAAGTATGACTGGCGAAAAGGTTATAAGTTTTCAACTTATGCGTGCTGGTGGATTAGACAATCTGTCACACGTCACATAAGTACAAATAAGAGTACTGTTAGGATACCTTCCCATGCTGTATCCATTGCAAAAAATATTCAAGAAATGATTCTTCAATATGAGGAAGAATTTGGACATGAGCCTACAATTGAAGAAATATGCAGTTCTCTAAATGTATCAGAAAAAATGGCGCAAGCTAGTTTAAATTCTATTAAAATGAGATATTTGGTTTCTTTAGATAAGGAAGTCGGATATCAAGACGGTGGAACTAGAACAATCGGAGAGATGATTCCGGATAATTACCACATTGCTATGGAAGAAGCGATGGATAATCAAGTGTTAAGAACAGTGATATCAGATTGTTTTAAAACGCTTACTAAACGCGAAGAACAAGTAATTAGACTTCGTTTTGGAATTACCGATAATTTAGACGAAACAGAAATATTTGAAATAGAGGAGTAATTTATGTCAATGCCTAAAGGATTTAAGAGTGATAATGGATATGCAACGGCTACTGAGCTGGGAGGAAAAAGCTATCATCAGATTGCTGAAGCTATGACTTCTAAGGGTTTTAAAATGAATCATTCAACAGCACGCAATGTTTGTGTTGATGGTCTAAAAAAGCTAGCAGAAACAGTTGCAAATTTTCACGGTATCGAGTATACTGAAAAAGATATTATAAGAATCGCAAAAGACCCGCGTTTTCAAAATGGAATATCTGATATCATTAAAGACTTATAAGTGAACATGATTAACGAGATTTACAGCGTACTTAATTCAATACATTTTGAAACAGAGCTTTTAGAATCTCTAGAATGGGACGAAGAAGAATTAAATAAGACTGTAAAAAAGTTAACAGAATATTTGTCTGTATGTACAAAAAACGACCTAGATCTAGTTAAGGCTGATCTAGGTTTTATTTTTTCTGAAAATATCTGTATAGTTATATTTAAGTATATAGATGTTTTAAAAGACGATATTTTAAATAATAACACTAGGGGTAACGATAATGAAGCTTGATATGTACTTGAAGAGACAAAGAATTACATTGGAACATTTAATTAATTTGCTAAATATATCAGAATATTCAGAGTTAGTTGATCACTGTCAATCAATTGGTATTAAATGTTCTTCAGAAGAAGAGGTTAAATATGTATTCGAAAGCCAGGCAGGAAGTGATTCTATGGAAAAAGGGTCAGCTAGTAAAAGGTCGACTAAAAATAATGGCGACAATAAACCAGCTGCAAGAAAAAGAAGTAATAGCACTAGTGCTGGAAGATCAAAAACCAGAACAAGTAAAAGTCAGAGTACTAGGCGGGGTGGTAGGAGAAAAAAAGCAAGTGACAACGTGGAGTCCGTACTCAGCAATAGCAAATCTGGAAGTAATAAATAATATATAAATTACACTTTTGAATGAATACTTATAGATAAAATAGCGAGGTTTCATATGTCACAAAGTCATCCGAAGGCAGGTCCAAATTTTGTTCCTGCTTATCAAGTAAGCGGAATTCCATTTGTAACTAGTTCTGCTTCTGAAGAAGTCCCAGGTCCTGATTCGAATACACCCGGGAGTCTACCTGTTGAAGTTAAATTTCCGTTCGTAACAAAATTTGTAACAGTTAGAAACACAGGTAACAATGAGTTACGTGTAGGCTTTACAGCAGACGGAGTTGTTGCACCTGGGGAAAGATTAGCATCAGCAGACGCTGATAAGACACTCAATGCAGCTGACGGAGGTCGTAATTATTTTCTCATTCCATCAGCTTCAAGTCCATCCAATACACCTGATCAAAGAAATGGTGCTAGTACAGCTTTTACTTTTGATATTAGGTGCAAGAGTATATTTTTCTTGTCAAACGCTCCGGAGACAGCATCTCCAGGAGCAGAACAATCAACTAGCTTTTCAATTCTAGCAGGATTAACTAGCATTCCGGCAGAACATTTTCCTGTTCTCACTGGAAGCAATGGATTCCAAGGTGTTGGTTAGTGAGGGCGATTTAGTACTAGTTAATAATTCAGCATTTACTTATGCAATTATTGGAGATATTCCTCTGAATCAAGACCATTCAATTTATGGTCTTGTTTTGTATAAGCTTGAATCAAAACAAAATCCTGACAAAAGTGTAAACTTTGACAATGCTGCGTTATATTATGTTATGACTAGCAAAGGCTGCTTGTCAATATTTGAATTTGATTTAGAGGTGATTAGTGCGCAAAAAAACAATAGCAGTTAGCGGTGGCTTTGATCCAATTCACGTTGGGCATGTTAGAATGATACAAGACGCAGCCAAACACGGGCGAGTGATTGTTATATGTAACTCAGATTCGTGGCTAAAAAGAAAAAAAGGTTACGTGTTTATGCCTTTCGAGCAAAGAGCTGAAATTATTAAAGCAATTCAAGGTGTAGGTGAAGTTGTAGAAGCTCTTGACGATGACAACACAGTGTGTGAATCGTTGAAAGTAATTGTTCCAGATTACTTCGGCAACGGTGGCGATAGGATAAATACAAACACACCTGAAATCCAGACTTGTAAAAAGTACGGAATAGAACTAGTTTGGAATCTAGGTGGTGGTAAAATTCAATCATCATCAGAATTAGTTGAAAATAGCAGGTATCATAAAGGTCTTCATGAAAAAAAATAGATCATTTTATTTTGACATGGATGGAACACTTACTAGGCACAGGATGCAAATTAAACCGTTCATGATCAAAAAGCTAATGAAGCTCTCAGATTATGGTAAGATAAATGTCATATCTGGTTCAAAATCAGAAGATATTTTTTACCAACTGGAACCACTTTTTACTAGTCTTTCAGACATGCATTTAAATCGTATATCTTTGATGCCTTGTAATGGTACGAAATTGTTCTTTTTTCACAGCGACAGAAGAGAGTGGTTACCTATGCATGTTGTTGACATGAGCAACCGTTTAGATTTGCAATTTCTTTACAGGGCGATTATAAAATGTCAGCACATGATTTTATCTTCGAACGACTATTTGGGAGCAGTATCAATATCACCTGATTTTATAGATTATCGTGGTTCATTAATAAACTGGTGCCCGATAGGTAGAAGCGCGACAATTAGTCAGCGAAATAAGTTTATTGAGTTAGATAAAGAAAAAAATATTAGAGATTACATGCGAAACCTTTTGCAATCGCTTTTATTGCCACACAGACAATTATTTGACGATATTGAAATCGCAAAAGGTGGACAAACCAGCTTAGACATGTACCCACTTGGTTGGGACAAAACGTATGGTTTAAGACACTTTTCTAGTGACGACCATTGGTTTATAGGGGATGCATGTAAAGAAGGACAGAATGATCACCAGATATATCAGAATGTAAAAAACAAAAATGGTCAAGCTTTTGAAACGTCTGGGCCAATTCATACTGGTAAAATTATTGATGAGATTATTGTAAAAATTAAAAATAAGGAAAATTAAAATGAATGAAAATGAAATACAAGAATTATGTGATATTCGCGCGTATCTTATTACGTGCTATAAAAATTTAGATGGGCGCACAAATCAAGCAACTGCTGTGATATTGCAGAAAGATGTCGCATTTTTTTTAGAAAATACGATCAAAAGAATGGATGGTTTGTTGAGAAATTATGTCAGCATCGAAAAAAATAAATAAAAAATTAACTTTGAAAGATAAAAAAGATTTATTGTCTGGGTTGATTGTTGATATGACAGATACAGCTTTTCATTTAAAAATTGCAAATGATGATGCTGGAGCGCATTTACATATGTACTTACCTGAATCGGCTAGACAAAATTTCAATTTAAAACTATTTCGCAAAGATACTTATAAGTTAATGGGATCTTCTAGAGTCGTTTTATCTTTTGTTACCGAAGGATATATCGAAACTTTTTTAAAATAGCTAGAGTTTAATATGATAAATTGGCATGACGCGGATGGAAAACCAGTAACTGATCATGATCTTAATTTATCTTTGAAAGATTATATTGCATCAAATGGTATAATTTATGTTGGTACGGATAGCATGTTATATTCTACCAATTGTAATTTTGCATCCGTTATTGCCCTTTATGATCCAGTTTTGAATGTTGCAAAATACTATTTTAAAAAACAAAAATTAGATTCAAAAATCTACAAGAATTTACAAGTTAAAATTATGAATGAAGTTTCTTTATCATTAGAAACTGCACAGTATATTTTAGATAATTACCCAGATGCGGTTATTGAAATTCATGTAGATATTGGAACGAGCAGTAAAAGCAAAACGCGCTCAATGTTTAGTCATGTAAAAGGATGGATACAGGGAGCGGGTTTTGATTTTAAAGTTAAACCAAATGCATGGTCATCAGACATTGCTGATTGGCACACTAAATAAAGGAGATTATTATGAGTGGTACTATAAAACTTGAACAGATAGACATATTTGATTTTTTCAAAGATTTTGTTAATGATAGCGTACACGATAACTTAAAAAAAATGTGTAACATACCTGATGAAGAAGAATTTGTATATGACGATATCTTGTATTACCCAACATATTCAAGGGATGAACAGAAAAATAAATTTTTAAAGACATTAAATGTTATGCATTCTAAGTTTAATTCTACTTTTTTAGAAATATCAATTGATGAAATTGAAAAATCCGGAGCTACATGGGAGGAGTTTTTGTTTCATTTAAAAAATAAGGAAGCGCACCTTGTAAATTATAAAGATGTATTGTAATATATAGAATATATTCTTTAACATAACACAGTGGGGGTCTTAATGTCGCATGACTTTAAGAAACACTTTCCTTACCCAAAAATTAGAGAGCAGCAAGAAGAAGCGATCAATTTTGGGATTAAAAGTTTTTTGGAAGATAAGAAGCGATTTGTTATTATTGAGGCTGGTACTGGTGTAGGGAAAAGTGCAATTGGTCTGACATTAGCAAAGTATGTAAATTATAAAATGCGCTTTGATGAAGATTACGAGCCTGGGTCTTGGTTTTTGACAACTCAAAAGATACTACAAGCTCAGTACATTAAAGACTTTGGTCTTAAGCAAAAGATGAAATCAGTTAAGTCCTCTAAAAATCATGTTTGCCTGCATAGTGGTAATGATTGTAAAGAAGGGCAAATGTTACTAAAGACTTGTGATAAAAAATCTAGACAGTTTAAAACTTGTGTTTTTGATTGTCCTTATAAAAAAGAAAAGAAAGCTTTTTTAGAAGCTGAATTAAGTGTAGCAAACTTTGCATATTTTTTAACCGAAACAAACTCTAGCGGAAAAATTACACCGCGCAATTTGTTGGTCATTGACGAAGCACATAATATTGAAAATGAATTAAGTCGTTATGTTGAAGTATCTGTATCTGAGCGCTTTGCTTCAAGTATTTTAAAAATGAAGTGGCCTGCTAGATCAACACAATTTCAAGCTGTCAAGTGGATTAAAGAAGATTATTTTCCAGCCGCAGCCATCAAATTGCAATTTATGGAATCGCAAATTGAAAAGTTGGGAATTGGTGCACAGTTAGAAAAAATGAAAACGATTGCGAGATCTTATGAGATGCTATCGGGTCACGTTGATAAGCTACAAAAATTTTTAGGATCTTATGACAAAGACAACTGGGTGATGGAAGAAATAAAGGGAGAAGGGCGTGCTAAGAGAAAATTTGTATTTCGACCTATTGACGTTTCTCCGTGGGCAGAAGATTATCTTTTTAGAACAGGTAAGAAAGTTTTGATGTTGAGCGCAACAATTCTCAATAAGGGTGCTTTCTGTGATAACTTAGGGATATCACGTGAAGATGCATCGTTTGTGAGTATACCTTCACCTTTTCCTGTTGATAATCGTCCGGTATACTTTTTCCCTGCTGGAAAGATGAATGCGAGTGAGATTGATAAAACTTTGCCCCATTTAGTAAATTTAATTAGAGAAATAATTAAACAGCATAAAGGTCAAAAGGGCATTATACATTGTCACTCGTATAAGATAGCAAATTATATTAAGAAGAAAATTAGAAGCAAACGAATACTATCACATAATTCAGAAAACAGAGATATGATTTTAGAAAAGCACATGAAATCAAAGTCTGATACAATACTTGTGAGCCCGTCGATGTCTGAAGGCGTTGATTTGAAAGGCG
>CEOA01062612.1_pt1 | contig 11137 bp, 8 predicted proteins | sample 530251 | NCBI WGS metagenome assembly CEOA01 (sample SAMEA2619838, study PRJEB7988) | marine metagenome | biome: marine biome (ENVO:00000447); feature: surface water layer (ENVO:00002042); material: "saline water (ENVO:00002010), including plankton (ENVO:xxxxxxxx)" | depth 5 m
ATGTGTGCAGGGTTAAAGTCTCCCGCCCATTGGCTCACGGCCCACATTGATTCAATTACCATTTTGTTAACCTTCTCAGCTTGTAAAGTTTCACTAGCTGGTGGTATGCTTAAATATTGTTTAACCATCTCACCAATTAAAAAAACTAATTGTTGGCCGTCTTTGTCAATCCACTCTGGTGGCATGCGCACTTCTTGTTTAACATTACCAGCTAAGTTAGGCGACCAATCCCATTGTTTAGCTAATTTAGGATCACCTAATAGCTCATCACACTTTTGATTTACGATATTTAAAATAAAATTAGGCACTTTGCCTTTAATCACAGTAGGACCAAAGGGACGTATAGCGTCAAATTTTAGTTTTATTTCTTTCTGCATTCGGATCTCCTCCATTTATCTATTGTCATATAGCAATAATTTGCCTATAAATATAGAATAAAATTGGTTAAATCTTCAAGTTCATCCAAGCTTGCCTTTCAACAAACATAAAGTTGCTAAACAAAGGATTATGCATGACTGATGAACAATTTTTACAATCAATTCCACGATACGGTATCGGCGGTTTTGTTGGTAAAATATTTAAAAAAGTAAAAGATACTGTAAAAAAAGTAGCTCCCATAGCAGGCGCTGGTATTGGTTTTATGCTTGGTGGATCTGCTGGCGCTGGTATTGGATCTGGTATTGGTAGTCTAATTGCTGGTAAAAGTGTAAGCGAGTCGTTAAAAAATGCCGCTCTTGGATATGGTATTGGTTCAATTGCTGGTAGATTTGGGCCATTACAACAATTTTCTGGAAGAGGTATTGGCGGTAGATTTGCATTTGGTGATGATTTTAATGTTTTAAATAGATTAATGCCTAGAGCTGCAGAAACTTTAACAACAAGTGACGGAGGCACTACACCATTAAAATATTTAGTAGACAACGGTATCGAAGAAAAAGCAGCTAAAAAAATTCTTGAGAATCCAGAAATGGAAAAATTAGTTACCAAAAAAATTATTGAAGGCACAGGAAAAGAGACAGCTAAAAAAGCTGGTAGTTTACTAAGTAAAGCAGCAACTGGTCTTACTGTTGCCGCACCTATTATGACATATCTTGAAGCTAAAAAAGCAGAAGAAGATTTTGTGCCAGGTGATCCTTACGCATTAAATCCTTTTTATTATTCTGACCCACAACAATTTCAAGTTTCAGGTATTGGCGTTAAGCCATACTATATGGATGATATGCAAAATTATTTTGGAATACCAAGAGAAGATTTACCTAGTGATTTTATTAGAGCAAAAGATGGTGGCGGAATAATGAAATTAGCTAATGGATCAGATATGAAGTTTCCTAGAAAGACAGGCGCCATCAATGGTCCGGGGACCGGGACAAGTGATGATATACCAGCTATGTTAAGTGATGGCGAATTTGTGTTTACTGCAAAAGCAGTTCGTAACGCTGGTGGAGGCGACAGAAGAGCTGGCGCAAAAAGAATGTATCAAATGATGAAAAATTTAGAAAAAGGTGGTACACTGTCACCACAATCAAGAGGAGTAGCAGCATAATGGTTGAAGAGTACATACAAAGAGAAGCCCCAGATATTGAAGCCCGTAAATTAGGGCTAATGGATGCTGCAAAAGCCTTAACAGAAAAAGGTTATAAAATACCAGAATATGTTTTAGCTGATCTAACTCAAGATCAGAAAGATGCCTTAGCTTTAGCTAGACAAGGTATTGGAAGTTTCAAGCCATTTTTAGATACTGCACAACAAGCGTTAACAACTGGTTTAGGAACTACTCAACAAGCTATCCAACAACTAGACGCAGTCAGAGGTGCTCCAACGCAAGCTGATTTAGATCCATTTATGAATCCTTTTCAACAATCTGTAATAGATGCAACTTTATCAGAGTTAGACAAACAAGGAGCATTAGCGCAAACTCAATTAAGTGATCAAGCTCAAAGAGCAGGAGCATTTGGTGGAGCAAGAATGGGAGTACAAGAAGCAGAACTTGCGGGTAATTTACAAGATGCTAGAGCAAGAGCTTTAGCTCAATTAAATTTACAAAATTTTGCACAAGCTCAACAAGGTTTAGCTACTCAAAGGGAAAGAGAAAGATTAGCTGCACTTGGAATAGGTGGTCTAGGTCAACAACAAGCAGCTCTCGGTCAAGGTTTTGCATCATTAGGACAACAAGCTCAAGCTTTAGGGCAACAAGATGTTAGTCAACTATTAGGTATTGGTGGTGTTCAACAACAATTTGCTCAACAACAAGAGGACGTTAAAAGAAGAAACATACTAGAACCTTTGATGCAACCATATCAACAATTAGGATTCTTATCTGACATTTATCAAGGAGCTCCTACATCAGCTCAAGTTCTAACGACAGGCGGTGGTGGAACAGGCGCAAGCCCTCTACAGCAAGCTATTGGTGTGGGTATAGGAGCATTGTCTGGAATAGCTGGATTAAAAAAATTAGGAGTGTTTTAATGTCGGTTTTAAATAGACCTATGTTTAACCGTACGACAACCGTGGTTAAAAGACAAGATGGATCACCAGAAAGAGGTGAAGTAAGTATGAATCCAGAACCTTTTTTAACTAATTTATTTCAATTATTTAAAAGACTTAATCCAAATTATGATGCTGAAACTGATGAATTTAGACAAGAAAAATTTCAAGAGGAAAGAGATCAAGCTAAATTTAAAGCATTAGGTGAACTTTTTAAACAAATAAAAGAATCTGATCCAGAAAGTGTTTTACGAGAAGGAGAGTTTGCCACAAAATCTAATACAAACGCAGACCAAGAATTAGTGGATTTATACAATGCTTTTTTAGCAGATAATATTGACGAAATGGAAATGATGGAGGGTTTAGAAAAAGTAAAAGATAAAGACAGTGTTGAAAGAGAGGGTGAATTACCATTTGATCCAAACGCAGTAACAAGAGAGAGTGAGGGATTTAATTACGATATTGAAGTAGATGGTAAAAATTATAATTTTACATTCAATGAGCCTTTAACACAAAAAGGTCTAGATGAATTTAGGAATAGATTAAATCTTGATCCAAACGCAGTAACAAGAGAAGGTGAATTGCCATTTGATCCAAACGCAGTAACAAGAGAAGGTGAAAAATCTATATTTGGAATAAAGTTACCTTTTGCAGAGGGTGGAGAAGTTAATGGACTAAAAGATATAGAAATGAGATTTAGACAAGAGGGCTCTCCTCAACAAGGCGAAAAAGTAAATGCAGAAAATATTGGTATTATGGATGGTTTTAGTGAGGAAGAACAATCCGAGATTGTAAAAAAAGGTGAAGAAGGAAAACAAAAAATAGATAGTGCTCAAGATTATTCTGAATTAATGAATTCTACGAGAGGTGATTCAGCTACTGAAGAACAAAGAAGAGATGAACTTGCTCAGTATGTTGGAGAAAAAGATGCTGAACAAACTCCAGATAGTGTTTTAGCTTTAATACAACCATTAATGCAAATGTTAGACACTGAGGCTGGTTCTACAGGTATAGCGATGTCTTCACCAGCACAAATGACTATGCCACAAGCTACACCACAAGCACAAGGGGGTATACCTGGTTTTAGAGATGGTGGGATAGTAAATAGACAAAATGGTTCATCAATTTTAGGTGAGATATCTGGAGCTGTAGACATAATGCCATCTGCCGTTGAAACAAAGCAAGATATGGAAGATAGAAAATTTGCAGAAAACCTAGGTGTTTTTTATGATTTGTTTGCCGACACTAGTAGTGATGATAGCACTACTGACTCAGCTTTAAAAAAAAAATATGAAGAAAACTATAGAATATTTAAAGAAATATTAGGAGGGCAAAGTCCAGGAAAAGAACAAATGCAAGGTGAAATGCTTACACAAGTGGTTGCGCCTTTAGCTTTTGCTTATGCACAAGGAGCACCTTTAACAGAAATACTTGCTACTGGTTCACAAAAAGTTGGTCAGATAGCAACAGCATACGATAAATTAAATAGAAAAGATGAAGCTGCAATACGTAATGCAGCACTTAATCAAGCTTTAAAAAAAGTAGAAGATCCTTTAATGAAAGTTTATTTGAAAGATAATCCAGAAACACCTGAAGATGAAAGTTTACAAGCTGTTTATAGGAAAACTTCTGAAGTAGAAAACAACAAAGATTTATATACAGCTGAGTCAGTTGCTGTAACCTCAGCTAACGTAGAAAAAATTAAGAGTGAAACTGAAAATGTAAAAAGGGACATTGCAATAAAAGATATTGAAATAAAATATAAAGATATACTTGAACAACTCGATATCAACGCTAAAGAAGAATTAATACAAGCAACAATCAAAGAAAATCAAATTAGAGATATTAATATTAACGCATTACCAGAAAAGCTAGCTGCCGAGATTAAAAGCATAGATTTATCTAATACAGAAAAAGCAATAAATAATGAGTTTGCAAGACCAGAAAAAGTTTTAGAATTAGAAAATTTATCTACGGACCTTGATATAAAAATTCAAGATTTAAAAAGAAAAACAATAGAAACTGAATTTGCTGCGCAATTAGCACAATTAGATGTCTTAGAAAAAGAAGCTTTAATCAATGAAAAACTGCAAACTTTTGATTTCAACAAAGTAAATAATGTTCTTTTACTTGAAGAAAAAAGAGCAGAGATAGACAATTTAAGATTAACTGGAGAAAACTTAACTTTAGAAAATGAATATGATGCAATAAAAAATAAATTTGCGGAAGAAGGCTTTACTCTAGACCTTCAAACTAAGGCTATTGACAATTTAATTAAACAACAAGAAAATATTAAATTATCAATTGAAAATGAGTATCTACCTCAAGAAAAAAAATTAGGATTAGATAAATTAAATGAAGAAATAGAGTTACTGCAAGAAACAAATTACGGCCAAATTATTACTAATTCTAAAAATGAAATCGAGTTAAATAATTATAGCCAAGAAAAAGAACTTCAACTAGAAAAATTAAAACTAGAGACAGAAACATTACAATACAAACTTGATAATCCAGAAAAAGATTGGACAAAAATAAAACAAGTTAATGATTTTAAAAACAAATGGAAAGACAGTAGTATTTATAAAAATACAGTTGAAAGACAAGACATGTTACAAGATTTACAGACTGCTGCAGACGACAATTCTGGCGCATCGGACATAACTTTTATATTTAGATACATGAAATTTTTAGATCCTACTTCTGTAGTTCGTGAAGGAGAATTTGCTACTGCTGCAGAAGCTGGCGGAGTTCCAGAAAAATTTGTTAATTTAAGAGATAAAATTTTAGCAGGATCTATTTTAACATCAGAAGTAAAACAACAATTTTTAGAAGTTGCAAATAAAATGTATATTACACAATTGGATAATTATCAAAGAACATATGATAGTGAGTCTGCTATTGCCGAAAGAATTTTTGGTGTTAATGAAGTTGAGAATGCGATTATACCTTTAAGTGATATAGTCGATTTAAGATTATTAAAAAGAATTCAACAAAAAGAAGTACTAGCTGATTATTTACAATCATTAGTGCCGAGCAATTAATATGTCACAAGAATTTAGCACACTTACAACTATTAGAAACGAGTCTAAACAAACTCAACAAATTTTAAATTTAGAAAGATTTGGTTTGTTGCCAGAAAATGTTCAAAACACAGTAAATGAAGCTAGAGAGGAAGGAAATTTTCCTGCTCCAATGGAGCCAATTTCTAAGCAAGAATTCGATGAGTTCAAAAAAGTTTTTAGTATTTTTGTTTCGCCAGATCCTGTTCAAGCAGCAAAAGGCAGTCAATTCAACGATGTGGATTTTGCAAAAGCTTTTGCGGCTCAAGAAAAGGCTATTTCCCTACTTAGTGATAAAGAAATACAAAAAGAAATCGGAGCGATAGCTGGTGGTATTATTGCGCCATCTTTAGTTCCAATTATAGGTCAAGCTAGTTTGCCAGCTAGAATATCTGCTTTAGCAACACAATATCCACGTATTGCAAAAATGTTAGCTGCTTTTGTTGGTGGAGCTGGTGGCTCAGCATCTTTTGGTGCAAATTATTTTGAAGCTTTGGGTTATGGTGCAAGAGAAATGGCAGGAGAAGGAGTTTATCAACTTTTTTCAAGAATATTTGGACAAAGAATAATGAAATTATTTAGAGGAAGAAACGGTGAAAATTTAGAAGAGGGAGCGCAAGCAGCTTTAAAAATAGCAATGGAGGGAGGTTCAGTGTTAACTCCAGCCAGATTATCATCGTCAAAAACAATTGATATGTTAGAAAATTTTGCTGAGGTATCTTTTTTAGGAGGAGGAAGAATTATAAAAGCAGGTGAGGAAGGTCAACAAGCTGTACAAAATCAATTAATTAAACATTTAAATAAAACTTATTTTGCTAATGCTAATAAATCCTTAGTTGATGCAGAGTCTAAATTAATTACTGAATTTATAAAAAATGCAAACAAAGAAAATATAGATGATGTTTTAAAAGTATTTATTTTAGGAGGAAGAGATATTTACAAAACAGCCATAGACGGAGCTTACGGCGCAGTTCAAAAACAAGTAGCAAAAACAGTTGGCGGTAGAGCAAAAATTATTGATATTTCTAAATTAAAAAAAGTTCTTAAAAGACAATTGAATCTTCAATATGGAACTAATGTTGTTCCAAAAGAAGGGCCAATTAGAAACATCATTAACTACATTAATGATTTAGAAGATAAAGTTGATTTTAATACTGCAAAAAATATCAGAAGTTATTTACTTGGAAAAACTGGAGCTTATCAATTGGGTGGGACTACAGCAGACGCTCAATCAAGAGCTATAGCTGGTGCTTTACAAAACACAGTCACTCAACAAATGGCTAATTCTATTAAACTTTTAGAAAGATCTGGTCAGTATGAACAAGGCGCAATTAAATTAATAAAGCAACTTTACGAAAATGCTAATGATTTATATAAAAACGGTAAAAATACATTTAATCATAAATTTATTACAGGTTTATTGGCTGACGATACTGGTCAATTATCTAAAGAAGGAGTTGATGTCAGTAAATTTATTTATAAAAATTTATTTGATAGTGGTAATCCTAAAAGAGTTAAAAGTTTTTTTAATTTATTAGAACAAGGCGTAAAAGGAGTTAAAGGCGCTGATGGTAAAATAACTCAAGTAATTACCCAAGAAGCTGCAGATCAAATAAAAAGTAAAATTAGAGGTCAATTTATTTTTGATATTATTCGTCCAAATATTGATGCAACGACAGACATGATTAATGCCAAACAAGTTTTAGGAATATTAAAAGGTTATAAAGGTAAACAAGCAAAAGTATTAGACGAAATGTTTGGTGATACGGTAGGAAAAAATGCTTTAAACAATTTAAAAACTTATTTAAGATCTTTAAGTTTAGCACAATCAAGAGGTATTGGTCGTCAACAAGGAGGTTTAGCTTTATTTTCTGGTCAATTTGCTGCTCTCGGTGGTTTAACTGGAGGAACAATAGGTTTTGCTTTTTCTGGAGGAGATGTTGGTGCTGGTGCTCTTGGAGCTTCGGTAGTTCCGTTAGCTATATTAGGTGGACCAGCTGCGGTCGCTAAAATGTTTTCAAATAGAAAATTTGTTAATAATTTAATGAATATGCAAATGTCTAAATCTGGTTCTAATTTATATATTAGATCTCTTACAAGATTAATAAACGATGGTGTTACTGCTGGTTTTTTTGATATTGGTCAAGCAGAACAAGTAGTTAAAAATCAAGATGCATTTGTTGATTTGGATAATTTAGATGAAACTTTTCCATGGTTAAAAGATTTGGATAAAAATGATGAACCAAACGAAAATTATACCGATCCTGATATTAAAAAATTAGAAAATTTTCAAAACGATATAAAGCAAGATGCAGAGTCAATAACAGTTGACGATGAACCAGAGAGTTTAATAAATATAAATTTAGACGACACTACAACCTTACCAGACCCTAGCGCTTCATTAGTGACTGATATTATACAACCAGTTTCTGCTTTACCAACAACTCAAAGCACGCCTGGTCCAGTTGGTTCTGGAATAAATCCACAAACTCAACAAAGGTTAGAATCTGTTGGCTTGCCGTTGTTTGCCGCACAAGGTGGGATTGCAAGTTTGATGAACAGAAAGAAACCTAAACAAATGGTGGTGTAACATGCCTCATGCTCCGAATCACGGTGGGGATTTTGGTAGACAATATTCTCAACAAATAATTAATACTCCTTCAAGAAGAGTTGGTTTAGAAAATACAAAAGCTTATCAACAAATAGTGCAAGAGCGAAATCAATCTAATGCAGAGCAACAATTAGATCAAATTGTTGCGAGTAGAGGTCAAGAGGGTTTTAGAACAGATAAACCAGATTTAGATAGAAATTTTGGTAAAAGAACAGGTAAGTTTAATCACATTAGAGATAAATTGTTAGAGGAAGGATATGGGGCTTTATCACAAGCTGAAAAAGCTATTGCAGATTTTTATTTGTCATCAGCACCAAATCAATATCAAAGTAAAATAGATCAATTCATCAAAGCCTCTCCTGAAAACAGAGATGCTTATAAGAAAAAATTTGGATTTATGGGTAATTTAAATTTAATAGCCACAGAATTACCAGAAAAAATTGCTGAAAAAACAATGATAGGTAATTTTTTATCTGCTATGGGTAATGCTAAAAACAAAGTTGTAGACACTACTTTAGATTTTTTTAACATTGATAAAAAAGAAGAAGAAGCACCATACACACCAGGCGAACCTTATGATCCAAATCTATTTATAAATCCTAATTTTAGAGACCCAATCATGGATATGGTTAGCGCTGATTCAACTAACATTGAAGAAATAAAAGATACTAAAAATAAAACTAAAAAACAAATAAATTTCAATAATTTAGATGATCAAATGATGGTGGATGATGGTATGTTGTTAGCAAACTTTAGAAATGTAATGGATAAAGGAATTACTAATGCCTCTGCTTTACCATCAAATTTTAGAGAGACTTTTGAAAAATTAAAAGATACCAATCAACTTGTTTCTGGGGATATACTTAAAGCTCAAACTCTTTTAAGAGACATTGTTCCTCTAAATAATCAAACAAATAATCAATCTGGAATAATAAATGCTTTACCAAGTGAAACTGACTTAGCTTTAGGTTTAAATTTAATGCCAACTTTAGAAGATTTACAAAATAACCAAGCTGTGAACACAATGCAAAATGTTTATAGAAAATTATCAGACGATCAAGGTTTAGATATTAATTTACAAAATAGATCATTACAATATAATCAACCTATGTTTGGTGGTAATTTAAGTTTAACAGGTAATCTTGGTGATAATCCTAGGGCTAGTTTAATGTTTTCTAAGGCGATATGATTGAAATTAATCTAAAGAACGCCGTTTGGTTTGGCATAATACTCGTGTCCGCAGGTATATCTTACGGTATGGTTTCCCAGAAACTAGAGGCTCTAGAAACAAAGCAACAGTTATTAGAAAAGGCAATAATGCAAGACATACCAGAGATAAAAGAACGGAGTAATACGACTCGAAATATTGTTAGAACGAGCTCTTGAAGATTAATCATATCGCTTATACCTTTTTACTAATATCCTTTTTACTCTTTCCCAATCATTCCTTACCTTAAATTCTTCTAAAGTTCTTGGATCTCTCCTAGCTTTCTTGCCTAATCTTTCAGCACAAGCTATCATTTTTGCTTCTAAATTCATTCTTCTAAACTTTCTCCTATTAACTCAACTTTGTTAATTCCTAATTGAGTTGTGTCATAAATATCTTGCTTTGCAATTTTTTCTGCTTCTTTAACATCGTCTGTTGCATAAGTTAATATTTTAGTAAAATGACTCACACCATTTGCTGGAAAATAATTTTCATAAGTTACTTTAAAATTCCACCATCTCATTTTCATTTTTCCCCCTGTAATTTTTTAAGTAAATTTTGTTCTGGCTTCCAAGTATCATTTAGAACAAATTGTTTTGCACCAAACATACTGTTTTCGTGAAACACAACTTTTTCGACTAAATTCTCACAGTACATTTCAGCCATTTCTAATCGTTCGTGTAAAAGATTAGTTACTATTTCTATTTCTTCTTTATTTAATTTCATTTTTCTCCTTTATGTAAAATTAATTATGATACTATATTATATTATATAATATTATAGTCAAGCGATTTCGTTTTTACCGCAGAAAACCTAGGTTGCCTCTCCCCAGGATTTTCCTAAATCACAATCAACTTTACTTGGAACAGATAATTCTATTGCGTTTTCCATAACAGAAATAATTTTATTTTTTGTTTCATCACTACCATCAAAACTTAAAGTTAGTTCATCATGAATTTGTATTAAAGGAGTCATGCCTTCTTTAAATAAATTTATCATTGCTTGTTTTGTTTGATCTGCAGCTGAACCTTGAATTAATCTGTTTAGTGCTTTGTAAGTTCCAGCTCTTTTTAAATGATGATGTTTTCCATATTTTAATTTTGCTTGGTCTTTTGGTAATGCTTTGAATACTCCAAAAGTTGTGGGCTCCCATAATTCAAAACGACAATTTCTGCCTTTCAAAGTTTTTACATAACCTTCTTGATTTGCATAATTAGAAACTTGTGAAGCTAAGTCTTTGATAAATGGTACTTTTTTATTATATTCTTTTAATATTTCTTTAGCTATTTCTTTTTCAACTTGCAGCTCATTAGATAATTTATTCACACCCATGCCATAGAACAAACCTAAGTTTATAGTTTTAGCTTGAGTTCTTTCTATATTAGCTATGTCTGCAACAATGTTATGAAAATCTGCATTCGGATTTTTATTATATTCATCGACAATTTTTTGCGATCCCTCACATCCAAGTTTATGTGCGTAATGAGACGCTATTCGTGGTTCTTGTTGCGAATAGTCAAAACTACCCCATGTTTCATTTTCTTCTGGTAAAAATAATCCTCTAATCTGTTTTTTTATTTCTGGGTTTCTTGCAGGTAATTGTTGTAGATTAGGGTTACTATAACTTAATCTTCCAGAAACGGTGCCAGATTCTCCATCACGCATTTGATGTATGCTTGCATGTATTCTACCTGTCTTACCATGTTTTAATATTGTATCTAAAAAAGTAGATTGAACTTTATTGTATTCTCTAGCTGATTGAATTTTTTTTGCTAT
>CEOA01015203.1_pt1 | contig 11130 bp, 21 predicted proteins | sample 530251 | NCBI WGS metagenome assembly CEOA01 (sample SAMEA2619838, study PRJEB7988) | marine metagenome | biome: marine biome (ENVO:00000447); feature: surface water layer (ENVO:00002042); material: "saline water (ENVO:00002010), including plankton (ENVO:xxxxxxxx)" | depth 5 m
TAAAAATCAAACTATTTATCGCAACAGGATGGTAAGCGATATCTTAACACCATCTATTTTGTCAGTGGCTGATAGAAACTGACTAAACTTGTAAATGACTACAATTGGACTTATTGTGGACGCGGGTTCGACTCCCGCCGTCTCCACCATCTCATTAAAATATAGGAGGAAAAATGAGAAATCTAATGACAGCCGTATTGCTTGTTGCATGCGGAACAACCGAAACAACAGAAGCTGACGAGGCATCAACTGTAGAGACAGTTGAGACTGAAACAACCGAAGGAGCATTCACACAACCTGTTGATGTTGTGGATGAGGAAGTTCGTCGTCTTGAACGCGATAACACTAATACTAGCAGTGAATTTAACACTGTGCAAACACCTGCAAAGACAACAGATTTTGAGCAGGAAGGAAATTAAATTATGAAAGTGACAAACGGATCCATGGTTAAGGTGCATTACAAGGGCACTCTCTCTGATGGAAGAGAATTCGATAATTCTCACACACGTGGACAAACCCTGGATTTTAAAGTTGGCGCCGGTCAAATGATTAAGGGTTTTAATGATGCAGTGATTGGAATGACAAAGGGGCAAACCAAGTCTTTTACGATTCTTGCAGAAGATGCTTATGGAGAATATAATCCTGAAGCTTTTACTACAGCACCTAAGACTGCTTTTCCTCCCAACTTTAATTTTGAAGTTGGCGCAGAAGTACAAGGTCAAACCCCATCTGGCCAACCTTTTCTGGCAAAAATTACAGCGCTTGAAAATGACGAGGTTACATTGGATGTGAATCATCCACTAGCTGGCCAGGATTTAACTTTTGAAGTTGAAGTAGTTGAGGTTGAGGAAACCAATTAATTGTGGTGGCTTGAGCCAGTATGGATAATTGGTGGATCAGTTTTAGTGTATTATGCATTAAGCTGGTTTTTAAAAAACGCTGCTAATTTTCTTGGGATAGATGAGAATCTAGACTAATTAATGTTATGCAGCTTTACTTTGAAAATTGGAAAGACTTTTTAAAAGAGCAAGACGATTTAAATAAAAATGAATCTGTAATTTTATATCATATTTCTGATACACCAAATATAAAAGTGCTAGACCCTGCAATTGCAGCAAAGAGCCCTAAGTCGTATACCAAGGCAGAATATCGCACTTGGGATCGACCTAGGGTTTTCTTTTTTACCAAATGGGGCCAAAAAGACACAGGCATTGGAAGAATAGCGGGTAGTGACGGCAATGTGTACAAGGTCGAAATAAAAGCACACGAGCTTTACCCAGTCATGAGAGACCCTTTAAGATTATCTCGTAGAATTGACGATTATAAGGAGATACGTGAAAAAGAAAAGGGGTTACCTAAATATTATCCTACAAATCCATTTGAAGTTGTGGCAACATTAGGAGAACGGGAACATGGATTCAAAGGGTTTATATATCCACAATCTGGAGATCCAGAAAATATGATTGTCACTTTATGGAAATCAGTTCCTGTTCAAAAAATAGAAAAATCTTTTTACGATGAGGAAAAATAATGAAATTGATCGGAAAACCAGTATACAAAGTTTGGGCAGTTAACGCATTGCGTTTTGGTAATGTTATTGGTGAAAAAATGAAAGATGGACGAAAGTACGTTAAAGTTGATTGGAAAGATGACGAAGCATATGAAATGGACATTGCACGAATAGTTGAGCTTCGCAGTGTTAAATATAATGAAGAATACGAGTGGTATCGTGCAGATAGTGTAAAAGTTTTCGACCCAATATCTATGTCGAAAACGTTAGGAAAACTTAACAATGAAAAAGATATTTGAAAATTGGAATAAATATATTCTATCTGAGTCTGGTTTATCACGACTCCATAGCCATATGATGGAGCATAGCAGCGCTATACTCACAGCTTTTCGAAATGAATATTCAAACGAAGAAAACTATGAGAGAAATAGAGAGCTAAAGGCACAGTTACTTAGCATGGGCTATGGTGTAACAAAAGTTGACGGCTCTTATATTGAAAATTTTGAAACTCCGGAGGCTATTGAGGTATCAGAGCAAAGTTATTTTGTCTCCAATAGAGCTGACGATGCAGGGTTTGTCGAGAGCATTCAATCACTGGGCGTACAATATGACCAAGACTCTGTTCTGATTATCCCTCAAGGTGGCCAAGAGGCGTATTTGATTGGTACAAGAAAAGGAAACGACTTCCCGCCTTTTGGAGACAAGTTATCGGTTGGCAATCTAAAGATGGGTAGAGAAGATGAATTCATGTCTAAAGTCAAAGGAAGGCCAATCGTTTTCAAAGAAGAGTTAGAGACATATGACAAGCTATCTAGAAATCAACGCTGGGCAATTAAAAAAATACTTGACAACTAGTCCGAATGTGATTATATTATAAAGGTAAGCAGATCAATGCGACTGTTTACTAACTTAGACTAACATAGATAAGGAGATATAACAATGACTGGTCTTATTCGTAGAAATAACTTTGCGCCCCGCGCGCCTTCCCGCAACGAGTTTCTAACTCCGTTTGATCGGGTATTTGATGACATGCTAAGCAGCATGTTCCCCACATTCTCCCGAGATCTCGGAGAGGATTTTTTTGCAAAGGGTTCGTACCCAAAGGTTAATGTAGTTAACCGTGATACCTCAATTGATATTGAAGCTGCAATTCCAGGTATGAGTAAGGATGATGTAACTGTTGAAGTGACCGATGGAATTCTTACAATTCATGGAAAAAGCAACCAACGTGAGGATATCGAAAATGGACAATACGTCCGTCGTGAAATTAAACGCTCAGCGTTTCAACGTTCTTTCCGTCTTGGAGAAAATCTTAACCATACCGACATTACTGCAAAGTATGATAACGGTATTCTCACACTTAATGTTCCTAAGATTATTCCTGACGAGACAGAGCCTAATACTAGAAAAATAGAAATTTCATAAATAATCATTTTCCTACCCGCAATTTTATGTTATAATATATTTAATTGTGGGTAGGGATCTTTTTGTGACAGCTAAAATAAAAGTTGCTTTTTACAAAGCTAAGGGAAATTGGTTTAACAGCATAATCCGTTGGTGGACAAAAAGTAAATATAGTCACGCAGAATTAGTACTACCTAACAATGTAACTTGGATTGGAATTAGTCCATTTTTGACTTCAACAGTTGAATCGCGCTTTCATCTAGACTGTGATTATCATAATTGGGATTTTGTTGAGCTAGAAATAACTAACAAACAGCATGCCACAATATTAGATTTTTTCGAAGAAACAAAAGGATGCAGATATGATTGGGTTGGAATGTTGTTATCTCAATTTTTACCCTTTAGCATCAAAAGAAGAAGCAAATGGTACTGCAGCGAATGGATTGCTTACGCTCTGAGGGTTTCAGGCGCTTTAGATTGGCAAACAATTAAGATATATGATCAATCTGATTTATCCCCAGGAACGTTATACAAAATAATACTTAAACAAAAAAGGAAAAATAATGACATCAGAAAAAGCACCGAAAACATGGAAGACCCGAGGAATTTACAATACTTACCTCGACGCTTTCGAGATTAAAGAGCTTCTATTGACTAATGATGAAACAGGAAAGCTTGAAGTAAAAATTCGTCGCTGCGGCCCTGATGGTGTTAGATTTAAAATCAAAACGTATTTTCCTGAATCGAAAAATGAAAAAAAACAAACTGATACAAAAACAAAAAGTTCACGTAATTGAAAACGAACCAGATGATTTAACTGCGGAGGTGGCAAAAACCTTAGCAGAAATCAAAGATGAATATGATCTCCCTACTGAAGAGGTCGAATCAACAATCGAAAAAAGCAGATTTAAAAAAATTCTAAAAAAGATCTTGACCAAAGATTAAATCTGTTGTATTATAATAACATAATCAAGCATCTAGTTACTATATGAAGCTAGAATTACTATTAAAAACAACGGCAAGCTACATGTTAGCAATGAACGATCCACAAGCTGCAGCAGAGTTTATGTTTTCTAAAGTTGAAGAATCAATAGCTGCCGGAACATCTAACTCTGATGAAAGAATGAAGTTTTGGGAATCTGTAACAAATGAATTAACAAATTTAGATTCAGAATATTCATCTGAAACCGCTGCAATATATTTAAAAATAGTTTTAGACAAATATCAATCAGAGTTTTCACAATCTTAAGGGCTCATGGTGAAAGGGATATCACTAGGGTCTTCTAAACCCTCGTTCCAGGTTCGAATCCTGGTGGGCCTACCATAAAAGGAGAAAAAAATGGCTACACCCTATGATACAGTTGTTGTTAGCGGTGGTTTCGACCCGCTACATGCTGGTCACGTTAGAATGATCGTTGATGCAGCTAGGCACGGAAATGTAATTGTTGTTGCAAATTCTGATGCTTGGCTGAAAAGAAAGAAAGGTTATGTATTTATGCCTTTCGAAGAAAGAAAGCAGATTTTAGAATCAATCAAGGGCGTTTTAAAAGTTGAAGCAGTTGATGATAGTGATGACACTGTATGTGAGGCGCTCGATAGAATCAGGCCAACCTACTTTGCAAATGGAGGCGACAGATCAGCTATCAACACTCCAGAAATTGCATTGTGCAATGAACTTAAAATTGGACTGCTTTGGAATGTTGGTGGAGACAAGATTCAAAGTTCCTCTGATCTTGTGAAAGCTGCAAAGCGCCGTTCAATTGACTGGACAGGCGACTATGTGCCAGGGGATTTGTGGCACATTTCTGACAAAGATTAACAACTATTCGGCTTCGTGGTGGAATGGTATACACGGCAGACTTAAAATCTGCTGCCTTAAGGCTTGTGGGTTCGAATCCCACCGAAGCTACCAATTAGGACTATTAATGCATAATCCAAAATTTATTGTATTTACTGGACCAATGTTTGGTTCAAAAACCACACGGCTGTTTGCAGTATTAGATCGTTACAAATATCAAAAGCGAAAGATAGCAGCATTTAAGCCAAGCATTGATGGTCGATATTCTAAGACAAAAATTTCTACACATTCTGGTGCGTCAATGACAGCGCATACAATCACAAGCGGTAATGAAATTTCAGAGTTTATTAAATTAAATAATCAGTATGATGTAATCGCAGTTGATGAGGCATTTATGATTCCTGGCATTTCCGATGCTTTGGTCTCTGCATACGCGCAGGGTAAGACAATTGTTGTTTCATCTCTGGAACTATCTGCCACTGGAAAAGTTTTTGAAGAGATGGAAAAGATGTTGCCATGGGCAACTTGCATTGAGAAGTGTCCTGCAGTTTGCACTATTTGCGGAGCAGATGCTTATTATACTCATCGAAAAGTTGATGATTTAAACGAAATTACTGTTGGTGGTGCTGAATTATATGAGCCTAGGTGCTGGCGCCACCATAGCTACTTTAGGGAAACTGGCCAAACGGTTAAGGCAACGGACTTTTAATCCGTCGATTCTGGGTTCGAATCCCAGGTTTCCCACCATTTTAACACAGGAGAGAACAATGATATCATTTGGAGTGTATGAAAAAAACACAAAGACAAATAAAGAGCAATTTTTAGACTCAATCAATGCCGAGAATATTGCAGTTGCGCGCAAGTTATTTATAAAGGAATATAATTGGAAGCCGCGTAAAAATATCAAGCTAGTTTTAAAGTCGCCCATAGGGATCTAAAAAACAGGGCTCTTAGCTCAGTTGGTCAGAGCACCCGGCTCATAACCGGATGGTCCTCGGTTCAAGTCCGAGAGAGCCCACCATATTATAATGAAATATAAAAAAGGAGACATAGTTTTGGTGCAATCCAGTGCAGGAAAGGCAATACCAAAATTTCATGTCAAATTAATTAAAAAAATTATTGTACCTCCATCAAAAGGCCGATCAGTAGATTGGCCCGGATATATATGTTGGCACGCCACTCCAATTTATCAGCATGAAGTAGATATGCTTAGAAAGGAGTGGCATATTTTTTTTTACAAGGCAAGTAAAGATTTGACTTTTGTTAATGAAGACGATATAATCAAAAAGGTAAAAACTAGTTAACAATGATGCACTATCAATCACTAAAGCTTGATTCTACTTTTAGACCAATTGAGGTTGTGGACGCACGCGATGCTTTGGTGATGGTTTTGCTTGGTAAGGCAATTATTGTAGAAACATATGATAAATTTATTCGCACACCAACAACAGAGTATCTTTTGCCGGCAGTTATAGTTTTAAAAAGATATTTAAAATACCGACCATTTGAAGTTGTGTACAATAGAAGAAACATACTACTTAGAGATAATTATACTTGTCAATATTGCGATTGCAAATTTCCAACCGATCAATTAACTCTTGATCACGTGATTCCAAAATCTCGTGGCGGTAAAACAACTTGGATGAACATCACCACAGCTTGCAAGAAGTGCAATCAGAGAAAGGGAAGCAAGACAACATCTGAAGCAAATATGTTTCCTACAAATAAACCAATTAAACCAAAATTTTCATTATTTAATAATTATAAATGCAAAACTATTAACAACAAATGGATTCCATATGTTAAAGGAAGATAATTGAGCAGAGAAAAAACTAGAAGACAGCGTTATGATAAAAAAAAGAAAACAGCTAAAAAGTTTCCTATTGCAATTGCCACAGTTAATCTTCAACATGATGGTAATGTCGGCTACCTCGTTCGTTCTGCTGCTTGTTTTGGCGCAGATTCTGTCCATGTTATAGGCTCAGTTCCAAAAAGAAAAGTACTAAACCCTCTTTCTGGTAGTTTAGTAGATTATGTTGATATATTTAGCTATAGCGACCCTGCAGCTTTTGTAGAGTATGCATGCGACAACAACATTAAACTTGTTGCTGCAGAATTGTGCGAGAATGCAGAATCTATTGAAACATATAATTTTGATTTTACTCAACCAATTTGTATTGTTGTCGGGCACGAGGAACTTGGCATTCCTGCAGAAATATTACACAATAGTGATAAAATTTACATTCCTATGCCTGGTGTTGGGTATTGTCTAAATACCTCACAGGCCGCTAACATACTTCTTTACGAAGCTACCACTCAATATCAAAATAATGGTTTTAAAAGCTATTATCTAAATGATGGTAAAGTTTGTAATGCGCTAGAAGAATGGAATCAATCTGGAATGTTCAATATGCCATAGGAGGTGTAATTTGGATTCTAATAACATGTGGACAAGTCACATTGAAGGGTTGACAAAACAAGTAGCTTTTTTGCTACAAAAAACACACGATTTAGAAAATAGGCTGCAATATTATGAGGATGTTTTTATAACACTCTTAACAGCTTTAAAGCAGGGTGGTATTATAGTCGATGATGATAATGGTGATTATTCAATGCCATCTTAGCTCAGTTGGCAGAGCAACGGTTTTGTAAACCGTAGGTCGTGAGTTCAAATCTCACAGATGGCACCATTATTATATAAAGAACTATTTATAGGAAACAGGTTAATACATGGCTAGTAAGAAAACGTTTATCTTAGATACAAGCGTTTATTTAACAGACGCTGACTCAATAAATGCATTTAAAAATAATGATATTGTTATTCCCTTAAAGGTTTTAGAGGAAATAGACAAACATAAAAAAAGACAAGATGGTGTTGGCTTGCATGCAAGAAAGACCATCAGAACGCTTGATGAATTGCGATCTAAAGGTTGTTTACAGAAAGGTGTGCGATTAGGAAAGGGTAAGGGCATTGTTAGTGTCAGAACTTTTGACCCATCTGGATTGCCACCAGATTTAGACCCTTCGATTCCCGATCACGTAATTATAGCGACTGCTTTATCAGAAAAGGCAAAAAATGCAAATAGAAAAGTAATTTTAGTTTCTCGCGATATTAACATGCGAGTTATTTGCGATGCAGTGGGTGTTCCATCTGAAGATTATATGGCTCCGACAATTGTCACGGAAATGGATCAAATTTACGATGGATTTGCATCTGTATTGGTTGATGATGAATTAATCGAACAGTATTACAATGATGAAGAGATTGTTTTAGAAGAAGAAAAAGAATTACATCCAAATCAATACATTATGCTGGTTTCAAATCAAAACGAAAAAAAGACAGCATTAGCAAGGTACGCGGGCAGTGAGCTTCCTCTTAAAAAGATTGCACAATTTAAAAAAGGCATTTGGGGAATAAAATCTAGAAATAAAGAACAAATGTTTGCAATGGATATGTTATTGAACCCACAGATTCAAGTGGTTTCATTGATTGGAAAAGCAGGCTCTGGCAAGACCTTGTGTGCAATTGCCGCAGGTTTAGAACAAAGCATGGAATCTGGAAAAGAGGAGCCAATCTATAGAAGATTAATTGTTTCTCGCCCTGTGCAGCCATTAGGTAAGGATATCGGATACCTTCCAGGAACTTTGGAAGACAAAATGGCCCCGTGGCTAGCACCAGTGCAGGATAATCTTAGATTCTTGATGGGAGATGATAACGTTACGTTAGAGATGTATATGGAGAAGGGAAAAATTGAAATAGAGGCCCTCACGTACATTAGAGGGCGTTCCATATCAAATTCTTATATAGTCATCGATGAGGCACAAAATTTAACCACGCATGAAATAAAGACGATTATCACTCGTGTTGGCGAGGGAACAAAAGTTATATTAACTGGCGATATTGAACAAATTGACAATGTTTATTTAGATGAAAAATCAAATGGTTTGGTTTATGCAGTAGAAAAATTTAAACATCACTCAATTGCCGGTCATGTTACGCTCAAGAAGGGCGAAAGATCGAAAGTTGCAACTATTGCAGCACAAATATTATAAAATACTTGACAAACACTAATTTAAGTGTTATCTTATAGGAGAGGTTATTATGAATGTAGAAGATACTAATCCAATGTTGACCGAGACAGTCGATAAGACTACTCCTCTTAAGGAGTGGTTGGTTGAATATGTTGGAGATCAACATGAGCCAAATAATGGCGATGTTACTGTAGAGATGATTATTGAAACTATAGCAAAAGAGTTTCCAGAATTCTTGATGGTCGTAGCTGAAGAAAATTGGATTCGTGGATATCATCAGGCGCTTTCAGATGTGACTGAGGGAGACATGTCTTATAATTCTGAATTAAAAGTTCGGCAAGAAAATGGATCAGTTGACTGAGTATATAAAAAACTCTCTCATCGAGTCTGAAAATGCCCGTAGAGAGTATCAGATTTTTGATGATATTTTTGTTTTTGTTAAAGACCATCTTCCGGAGCATGTTAGTTTGATTAATGTATTATCTTCAATTGAAAGAATAATTCCACATCACTTGGCTCAAGAGGTCGATGGTATGTACATTGGTCAATTTAAAGAATGGGGAGATCGTGAAGTTAATTCAATGTTTAAAGATGCTTCAATTTTTGTTACAAACGAACAAGATGATGATGAAGATATGATTGACGATATTGTACATGAATTCGCTCACTCGATTGAAGGCCCTATGGGGGATATAATATATTCTGATGGAGCGCTGCAGCAAGAATTTATCGGAAAACGAAAACGTTTATATTTTCTTGTAAAAGCCGAAGGTTACGATGTAAGCTCAGAAAAATTCATGAATTCTGAGTATGAAGAAAAGTTTGATGACTTTTTATATAAAAAAATTGGATATGATGCGCTTTCCTCGATTGGTATGGGACTATTTATTACACCATATGCTGCAACATCGTTGAGAGAATATTTTGCAACTGGATATACTGAGTATCTAATGGGCGACAAAAGCTACCTAATGAAAGTAAGTCCCGAGCTTTATAAAAAAATGGTACAACTAACTGGAGAAACAGATGAAAATTGAGACAAAAAAAGAAAATGGATTGCTATTGGTAACAGTAACGGTGCCTAAATATAATAAAAACAATCCCGGCCCCAATGAAACAAGTGAAACAATTAAAATTGGATATTCTCGTTTAGTGCGTAAGAATCCGAATCTTAAACAACTTAAGTTAATAGATAATAATACTTTAGATAATAGAATACAAACCCAAGCAACGTGGGTTTTTGAATTGGCAAAACCCGAACCAGTCAAGCCAGTCTCAGAAAAACCAAAAACAACAACTAGACGTAGAAAAACTCGCAAAACAATAAAGAAAACTGAAACTGAGGTGTAATTTGGCTCACATTTCTTACTCTGAGCTTAAAAACTGGGATTTTTGTCCTTTTTATCACAAATTAGTCAACATTGATAAGCTTAAAGGCTTTCAAGGTAACGAATTTACTGCATTTGGCACTGCTATGCACGAAGTTTGCGAAAAAACGGCCCTAAAACTCTTAAAAGAAGAGGATCAAGAAGGGTTTTTTATGAAAAAGTTCCTTGAAGAACTAATTTCGCTTCCTGATGATCTAAAATTGAATGAAAATCTCGTAAATTCAATGCGAGAACAAGGAAAAGCACTAATACCAGAGATTTTTCCAGCCTTAGAAGACTATTTTGAGGATTATGAGGTCATTTCGACTGAGGAAAAGCTATTTGAGCCTATAAACGACCTAAATTACGCCGAAAACTACCATTTTAAGGGTTTTATTGACCTAGTTGTACGCACCAATGATGGTAAATATCACGTTATTGACTGGAAAACTTGCTCCTGGGGGTGGGATGCTCGCAAGAGATCAGAGAGGATGGTCACATACCAGTTGACCCTATATAAGCACTATTTTGCCCTAAAACACGGTATTGACCCTAAAAATGTCGAAACACACTTCGCATTATTGAAGAGAACCGCTAAAATCAACCGCGTAGAGCTATTTCGTGTTACTAGCGGTTCAAGAAAAACTGAAAATGCTCTTAAATTGTTGAATAAAGCATTATATAATATTTGTAGCAAGAAACACATTAAGAACAAGACAGCTTGTAGTAAATGTGAGTTTCGCAATACAAAGCATTGTCCATGAGGAATAAATGACAGAGAAAAAGAAGATTTTGGTCCTGTCTGACCATCCATTATCGCCTTCGGGTGTTGGAACACAGACAAAATACTTTATTGAGTCGCTGCTTAAGACAAATAGGTATAAATTTATTTGTTTAGGCGGCGCCATCAAACATCAGAACTATGATCCTATTAAAGTCGATCCATGGGGCGATGATTGGGTTGTTTACCCTGTAGATGGTTACGGTTCACATGATATAATCCGTTCACTATTAAGAAC
>CEOA01008406.1_pt1 | contig 11128 bp, 10 predicted proteins | sample 530251 | NCBI WGS metagenome assembly CEOA01 (sample SAMEA2619838, study PRJEB7988) | marine metagenome | biome: marine biome (ENVO:00000447); feature: surface water layer (ENVO:00002042); material: "saline water (ENVO:00002010), including plankton (ENVO:xxxxxxxx)" | depth 5 m
AAACGCTTTTTCATGCGCTGATGTCGACTTTTTACCTTTTTTTGAAACTTTTCAAGCTCATTTAACCTATCAAAGCCATGAATCTCTTTAATTTTAGGTTTATCAACAAATATTTTATATTTTTTACCAAAATCTCCTTCAATTGACTTCATTTTATCATAAGATTGTGTTCGAACATCCAAAATATCTTCAATATATCCATTATTTCTCAAATATTTAAACGTAAGGTTTTCAGTTGAGTACTCACCTTCCCTTTCCAAGCCAGTTTGACGGAATTTTTTGATTCTTTCAAAGGTTCTTTTAGCAAAATCGTGGGCTTCTTCATATTTTTTATCTTTAAAAAGCTCTAGCGCGTCTTCAATCTTGCCAACAAACGTATCAATCTTCTTGTCAATAACTTCTTCATCATAATCAACGTCAGATTTAACTGGCTTAACAAGCCATCCGTCATTTTCAACAGAATAAACACCTGATGAATGATGAGGCTCATCAGAATCTTGCACATAAATTTCAACTTCATAGCCATTTATCATGATTTTGTGTTTTTGATTCCACAAAGATGACTTTGCTCTAAAGTATTCTTTGACTAGATCTTCATTTTCATCAATTTTTTTATAATCAATCAAGATATGAAGATCGATATCAGAAAATTTTGTGTAATTAAAGTTTGCAAGAGATCCAGTAAACGTGATATCATCAATATCAGCGACATTTAAATCAAGACCCTCATAGAACTCACCGGCAATTTCCATTAGACGCTCTCTAATTTCGCCTTTTAACTGCTCTTGGTCCCATATCTTTGGATTTAAAGTGCTTTTTGGTTTAAAAGTATCACCAACTTTCATAAAATTACCTCTAGGTAAATAGTTTGGTACAATTGACTATGCAAAAATAGTTATTATAATGTAAGTGGAGGACAAAATGGACGTTGCAATTTACATCGCAGTTTGGATTTTTAGCATTCGTTTTACTTTTTTTCTATTTAGCTTGCCTTTTATGCTCTTAAAGTTTTTAGCTAAATAATATTATAATAATTAATTTTCTAGCTTGCCTTCAAGCCGACCAACAATTCTTAATATCTCATTGTTGTTGTCTCTGATTTGTTTTATATCGCTTCTTAAAGTTTGGATATCTTTCTCTATTTTTTCAAACTTTGGATCATTAATTGACTGAACCCAGAATATAACACCGGCAACAGTTGCAACAACCGCAACAACAAATGTAAACCAGTCTTTTAGTGTTTGTAAATTAACTTCGTTGGTCATGTGCTCGCCTCTAAATAAATAGTTAAAATAAAAAAAGGGGAGCCGGATCACTCCGACCCCCCAGATTAAAATTATCTAATCAAATTACTTTTGTAATTTTGCGATAATTGTCTTAAGCTCTTCAATTTGAAGCTGCTGCGACTTGACAGCACCAGCGAGAAGCGCAGACATACGACCGTAGTCGATAGCATTGCCTTCACCAGTTTTAGAGTCAAATCCACAAACCTCTGGAGCAACCTTTGCAAGGTCCTGAGCGATAAATCCGAAATCAGCTTTGCCTGGGGCAGATTTCATTTCGTATCTAACTGGCTCAAGCGCCATAACTCGATCAAGAGCATCAGTCATTGGGGTGATGTCTGTCTTGAGGTTTCTATCCGAGTAAGTGACAAAAGCATCAGCTCGAACTTTATTGTGAGTTCTAGAATCAGAAACATCAATTGCGTAACCTGACTCTGGATCTTTGTCAAAGCCAATTTGCATATTAGCACCATCAATCCGAATATCATCTTGATCAACATCAAGCTTAAAGAAGTTGTCTTCAGTTTGAGTGTGGAAAACAACATCGGCGTTCGCACTGCGGTTAGCAGTATTAAGACCAATATTGAGACCTTTCTCAAAAAGTCCGCTACCGCCGGCTTGAATGTTACCACTTGAGCCAAGAACAGATACGCCGCCGTTGCCTGCGGAGTACCCTTGAGCAGCCAAGCCTGATCCTTGGTTACCAGCAAAAAATCCAACTTTTGAGCCTGCAGCACCTTGGTTGGCACCAGATCCGATAACTCCAAAGTCTCCTTTAGCTGCGTTTAAAGCAGCTGCACTACTGATATTACCTGAACCTGAAACAGCACCAGTAATAGTTAATGTAGAGCCATCAAAAGTGAGGTTACCACTGTCCTCAAGCTCGCCACTTGTGCCAGCAAGAACAACACGACCGTCTGTAAGATCGCTAACTTTTGCAGAAGCAAGAACCGCCGCGCCGACTGCAGAAATAGTTGCCTGAGCACCTGCACCAAAGCTGGAAGCACCTTCAATAATAAGAGTGCCTGAGCCGGAAAGATTTCCATTAAGAGTAGCAGAAGCGGCTGTCAAGGCACCTGCTGCGGTAATCACTGCCTGCGCGCCAGGACCAAAACTAGAAGCACCTACAACAGAAAGAGCACCCGAACCAGAAAGTGTGGTTGCTTTAACAGAAGATTGGCTAGTAGCACCAATTGCAGTGCCATCGATATTGCCGCCGTTAATGTCAGCAGATCCAACTGTAACTTGGTCTAAAGTAGCGTTGTGCAATGTTGCTGTAGCAGAACCGGAAAGAACACCAACAGCAGAAATTGTTAGGCGCTCGCTACCAAAAGTAGCAACACCAGCAACTCCAAGTGTGCTTGATCCAGAAATAGTTGTTGCTTTGACAGAAGATTGGCTGGCAGCACCAATTGTTGCTCCATCGATAGAGCCGCCATTGATATCAGCTGTTGCAGCAACCAATTGATCCATTGTGACTTTATGGATTGTTGAATCACCAGAGCCCGATAAGGCGCCAGTTACATCAAGACCATTTGCATCGAGCAGCGCAATGGTCGATCCACCAACGTTTAAGTCCATAGCAGTATTGCTGTGATCGTAGAGAATACTCATGTGACCAGCGGTGGATGCATCACCACCAACTCGGAGACCACCGCCATCAGCCTGCAGAGATGTTGCATCGAGGGCAGCAACGATTCTTCTGTCCGAGACCTCAAGGTCATTTACAGTCGATGTTATGCTGTTGATTGTGTTAACATCCAATGTGTCAGCAACAAGTGCTGTAAAAGTACCACGATCAGCAGTCAATTGGTGAAGTGTCGATGCTCCAGAGCCGGAAACAACACCAGCTGCAGAAATAGTTGTTTGAGCAGCTGGACCAAAGCTAGAAACGCCTACAACATTAAGAGTAGAAGAACCAGAAATAGTTGTTGCCTGAATAGTAGATGGATCGTTAGCGCCAATCGCAGCGCCATCAATAGCACCACCATCAATGTCGATGTTATCAAGAGCAGCAGACTCAATAAAGTTTGCACGAGTCATTTTTCTGAGTGTGCCACCTGCGCCATCGTCGATAACAACAAGATCGCCATCATCAACAGTAGCCGCTGCGGTCATGTTTTGAATATCAAGCGATAAAACACCAGAGCTGTTAGCCAGACCAGTGCTGGTTACAGTGCCAGCCATCAGACCAGCAAGATTTGAGATTGTAACTTTCTTTGTAGCGTCGCTGTCTTCACTGTCAACTAAGCCAAGTTGGTCAGCGCCAACAGGACTAGCTTTTGCAGCTAGCTCGTTAAGATCCAATGCAACTGTGACTGTTTGCCCAGAAACACTAGTGTCAATACCGTTAGCAGCAGCACCAGCGACTGTAAGTGTCTGACCGGCACCTAAAGAAACAGTGCTTGAGCCGGAATCACCAGCAATCTTAAGATCCGCGCCGACCTCGTGAACGTCAGCAGATCCTTCTTTTTGTAGGTAAAGCTTTGCATCTAAACCGGTGCCCGCGTTGGAACCAGAAGAGAACAAAACAACACCACCTGCAGGCGCGGTACTATCAGCCGAGCCTGAATTGTTTTGTAAAGTTAGGAATTTACCTAACTGAGTAGCAGTAATACTAGACATAAAATTTTTCCTCCATGAAAATGTAAAATTTTATCTTACGCCAGATACACGAATGCACCTGACACATTAAGTAGATTTTACAACTGAGAAAAAACAATAAAAAACGTTACACTGCTCTAATGTCGCACATAAGAAATAACTAGTTTTTACTTAACTGTTTGTTTCAATTTATTTATTTCTTTTTGTTGATTTTTTACAGCCTCAACCAGAAAAGAAATAATTTTTAGATAGTCCATGCCTTGAGCATCACGTTTATTGTTTTCCCAAGAAACAATATTCGGTAACACTTTTCCAACATCCTCAGCAATAAAACCATAATCTAAACGATCTGTATCTTTCCATTTAAATGAAACGCCTTCAATTTTATTTAAAACTTCCATCGGATCATTCAAAATTTTTATATCTTTCTTGTATCTTTGTGACGAATATGAAACAAAAGCGTTTGCTTTTATTCTTCCTGTCGAGTCATCATTGTTTGGAAGAGTAATTGCATGTGTGATTGCATCACCAACAACACCCACGCCCATACCTTTAGTTGTTTCTATTGTAAGGGAAGATCCAGAAATGACAGTTCCTGTAGTTGATCCAGATAAAGTTAAAAATGAATCATCACCAAAAAATATTTTTGATTCACCATTTGGTCCAAAATTAAAAGCGGAGGCTTCACCTGTTGAAACAAATTGTACCTCGCCACCAATTTTAAGCGGTGATCCTCCCTCAAGCACACCATCTATTTCAACTTTTGTTCCTTTTAGGACAATGCCTTGAGCAGATCCAGATATAATCAAGATATCATTTCCATCTTCATCATATTCGATATGGGCATCACTGTTTGTGCCAAAGTGAAACTTGTGGTTGTCGTTTAATCTTGTATCGTCATCGATAACAAATGTTGTGCCGTCATAAGTTAAATTTGCCTCGCCATCTAGTTCGGTAGTAGTAGCACCAATAGTGACTAGCCTACTGACTGCTTGATTGTTTAAAGCTGTTACTGGTTGAGTTGCAGCTGCAGGACTAGCCAAAACTAAGTTTTTTTCATCATCAACAGCCAAAAAACTTCCAGCTCCAGCGACAGAGCCAGAATTGACTGTTTGAAAATTAACTTTATCAAAATTAACTTTTAGCACTTTTGAACGTTCTCTAAAAAAACGATCAATTTGTTTTGCGTCTTGGGAGAAACTCATTTCTTTTTAGCTCTTAGCTTTTTTACTTTCTTATCCATCTTTTTTAGTTTATGAATAATTTTTTCTTGTTGATTCTGGATTACTTGCGCTGTGCTTTTTTCTCGATCAGTAGAAAAAGCTGCGTAGACAATAACAGAGTTGGCGACCAAACTGAGCATTAAAAATATCGAAGAAAAAATAAAAAGCTTTTTAAAAAATTTATTTTCGCACATACAGCATGCACTCCCGTAATTATAATTAGTAAGCACAGGGGTTAAATGTTTTGGATATAAACACCGGAGACCTGGTAACATTAAAAGGTCTCAACAAACAAAAAGAAAAACCAGTTGGAATTGTTAAGAGAAAAGTTGGAAATCGATCATACGAAATTATTTGGATAAATGAAGATTTTGCAAAAAGATTTGCTTTAGTGGATATAGCTAGAGCACATCGACTAGAAGTTATTTCTGCAGCTGCTTAACAATTTCTTGCAAGTTCAACCCTGCGCAGTCAATCTTATTTCTTGTTAGGTGATAGTGGGAAACTATACCATTGTACCTGCCAGTTGCTGCTTTATCCCAAACTGCATCGATTGGCGGTGTAGCATAATTAATATTGTAATGCTCACACAAAGTCTTGACCAGTTCTTTATATGCTCTAATTTGAATTGGATAATAACCCAAGTGCGGCTTAAGTCTTCTGCCATGCACCTTGCTGTCTTTGCAGATTGGTCTTTCACCGAATCCCTTTTTCTCATACCAGTCAGAATATTTTAAGTAATATGCGTTTGTAAAGTCAATGCCAACTGAATAGCGATTGACTTTGCCGGCATGCCAAGCTGTATGGTTTGTATCGACATACTGATAAATTACACCATCGTTATCAATACAAAAATGTGATGAAATATTACGAGCTTGCAAAACTCTTTTGCATCTCTCTGCAGAGGTTGTGGCATCCCAATGAGTAACAATCATGTTGGGCTTTCTTCTGTTTCTATTTGTGCGATAGCAGTTTTTAGGCAATAGGTCAATTTTAACATCCCAATCAATATCAACTTGTTGACCGTCGCACAAAATAAAATTATCTGCTTCTTCTAAGTCTCGTTCAGCCAATAGGCGTCGAAATGTATTTGGACCAACTTTACCATCAACACTTAGATCATGATCGTCTTGAAATCTTTTAATGGCTTGAACGAGGTTTTCATCAAACTCAGTCAACTCTGAACGAAACCATGATGGATGCCATCCATAGCGCTTTGCCGACTTTTTATTATATCTGTTTGTTAACCAACTCATTTTTTACCTCATTTTAATCTTAATTTTCACCTTCCTAGTTTCTGCGCTCTCACCTAAGGCTAACTCGATAGCCTTCAAAAAAGCTTCAGATATGCGTTGTTTTTTAATCTCTTTGATCGACATGAATGCGTGACTGTCGTGTTCTTTGCTCAGCATAACCTCGCCGGCTCCAAAGCCGCCCTCTGCAAACATTTTTTTACCATGCTGATAGCCATGTATTATTTTAGGGTCGATAATCTGTAAACCTGTTTCTTCAAAGACCTCTCTACGCAGCGCCTGCAGTGGATTCTCATCCTCTTTAATGTGACCGCCTGGCAAATCCCAGCCTCGCTTATCCTCATTGCATTTAAGCAAAAGAACTTTTCCATTTTGATGCATTACTGCTTTTATTGATTTTGAAGTATCTTTCTCCACTCCTGTCTGCACATTTGTATCGTGTGGTTGAATTGTTGTGCCTTGATTTGAGACACCACCAATAGCAGCAGGTTCATAGCCACCATATGGCAAAGCTTCGTTGATCAAGCCCTTAACATAGCTGTCCCATTTCTTTGCGCCCTCAAACATCTTTCTTGGATCGTGCTGTCGAGATATATCTTTGCCGGTAATCCGACCAATATACTTTTTACGGAAAGCAGCTGAAGGATTAACATCAGCTTTTGAAATGTTTTTAGAATAGTCATTTGGCACAGTGTATTCTTTGCCACCAGGCATGATAACTGTAATATCATCTTTCTTATTAATTTTAAGAGCGACCAACTCAACCCACGAGTTCCAAAGCTGTTTTGATACGCTAGCTTCGGTGGTGCCTGTCATTTCTGCGATATGCTTTAAAAATTGCACATACTTCTGCGCTAATTTAACACCGCCTTTCGTAATCTGTACGATACCTGTCTTTTTAGTTTTGCCTGGAGTTTTAAACGAAGGACGACCGGTTTTATCATAAGTTATAAGCTGCCCCTCAGGGTCCAAGCCTTTATATAAGTTTAAGTTAATCGAATCAATACAGCCAAGACGACCAACAATAAGCTGCGCAGCAAAAGCAGCCTTAGGAAGCCCCAAGCCTGGAAGCTTAATAAACTCTAAGTAAATATTAAAAAGAGCTTCTTCTTTTGCTAAGCTATCCTCGCCACCTTTATTATAAGTTGCAAACATTGGTCTTAAAGTAGAATAAATACTTTCTCTGTTTTGCCACATATATTGAATAGCATTTTTACGAGGTCCAAGTGTAAGTTGCGCAATTGATTTTGGAATATTATAAATTGTTTTGCCTTGATCATTTACAAATGCGTCTTCAGGATCAAGCAAAATATCTTTTTCTCTAAGATGTTGCATTAACAAAGGAAACTTGGGCACAACATCATACCAGCGCATTTGCTGAGTAGCTACAACAAATATAAGCATCTCTGCAAGTCCATCTGGGCTCGACTGAGCGTATTGATTAATCAGAGGATTAAAATCACAGAATCCAGAGTCAAGTTCTTTAGATAAATCTAAAACTGGTGCTGGCTCTTGTTCTTCTTGTTCTTTTAGAAATTGTTTCCATTTTTCTATAATTGGATTCATTTTGTTTTACCTTGCTTGTTAGCTGCAGCTAGCTTTTTAGCTTGTTTATTTCTTCTATACACCATTGCAACTTGTGTTCTGTCTGTGAAGTCACTCATTAATTTAGCTATATCATTTTCATATTTGTTTTCAATAATGCTTCTCAGCTCATTTAAAATATAGTCTTCATCGGCAACATTACCAAACTTGCTATAAGGAAAACCAGGACCTGGGCAGCCATGTCCAGGATTAATTACCTTGTGAGGTACTATACCAATATTCATTTGCTCAAGTATATCAGAGACTTTAAAGTAGTTATGGTGTTCTATACTTTTTTTAATTCCTTCTGCAGCAAATGATTTTCTTAATTCGAGGCTGGCGCCAAAATCTTTTAATAGCTGTTTTATACATTTAACAAGAATTATACGAAAATCATATGGAGCTACTATTTGTGGCAAGCCAAACATTTCGCATAGTTTTGACACTAAAGCAACACCTTGCGCGGTTTGATCCGCACTAAATGGTTCTTGATCTCTAGCACCATAACCTGCATAATTATAAAACTCTGTTCTACTATCACCAATCTTGTTTCTCCTGCCAGTAAAATCAACACCTATTGAGATATTGTTTACTGGCGCGCCATGATTTGTAGCTGAATAAGGGCTAACATATTCATATATGATTCCATCTTCGGTAACTTCGTAGTTTGTGCTTGCTTTTTTTCCTGTTAACGCGCCGAGCGTTCCTCGGGGATGGCTTGTTTCGGATATGTGCAATACAATTAATTTTGTACTTTTTCTGGCTCTAGATCTCAATTTATACTTTGGAAGATCATTGATTTTTCTTAAAAGATCTTTCTTTTTCATACTAACATGTCCTAAAGTTAGCATTTTTTCATAGCAATTTCCATCTAAGCAAGATATAACTCCAGGCATCTCAACAAAAGATCCCTTAGGTGACTTTAGTTCTTCTTGAGTCTTTTCATATATTTCAACGAATTTTTTTGCGCTCAATCTAGTTTCAACATTTGTAATCTTAAATTGTTTATTATCAGGATCAGCTAGAATAACTTCGCCTGACTTAAACCACGCTTCTTCCTCTTTTTTATTTCTAAAATATATGTCTCCACCATCGGGAGCTTCTCCTTTTGCTACTATTGGAAAGACTCGTAGATCATCATCACTATCATCAATATTGGATTTAAAAATTTTATAAGATTTTTTCTTGCCACGGATTCGAAAGGGAACTAATTCGCCGTCTCTAGGCGCCTCCGTAGTTTGAGTAAGGTCTTGCTCATTGATAAAATTACGCCAGTTTTCAAATAATTTTTTCATATAATAAATAGATGCTTATATATTAAACGCACGAAGCATGTCTTTGGCTTCTTCGATCATTCTCGTATGTGCTGGCGTCCAGCCCTCATAAACATGACCTTCGTGATCTGGATCAGTTGTGCCGATGCTTGCCTTGAGAGAAATATGAACCAATTCATGCATTAAGCTAGTCTCTGATATTTTACCATAGGCTTGCCAGACCCATATAATTGTGTCAGTTTCCACGATGCCTTGAATTGTAGCTTTTGTTATTGGCTCACCGTGCAAATCAAACCCTCTAGCTTCAATTGTTCGAAGGTGTCTTCCCCACTTGACCATGACTTTGTTAAGAAGCTCTTTTACTTTATAATCGTCATCACCAAAATATTCTTGCCATTTGTGATAGAAAATCATTAATGCCAGCGCGGTTTTATGTTTAGGGTAAGTTTGACAATCAGGAACAATCTGCGTGGCTCTATGAAAAAATGGGATCATAATCATTTGCGGAAAGCCGTCTGATGGTTTGCATCTAGAATTTTTATATATTTTGACATAGCTGTTGGAAAATATTACATTTTCGTGCACGTTACAGTTGACAGTAAAGAATAAGATAATTAAAACTGATAATATCTTTTTTTTCACTCATATGCCCTCAGCAGTCTGCTTTCTTTCTTGTAACCATTAAAGTTTTCGTAATAATATCTGACCCTAGCTCTTTTAAAAGGTGGCTAAAGTTTTCAACATCTGATTTTGTAAGTTCATCCATCAAGGACCAAAGAGAATCAACCTCGTCTTGTAGCTCATCATTCTTTTTAGCTAAAACTCTATTCTCTTCAACCAGCTCAATAATTATTTCGTTTAAGACTTGGTTTTCTTTACTGCTCATCTGTTGGCTCCATGCAAATTTCATCTAAGATCTCCATTAGACTATTATACATTTCAGTTGGGTTGTTTGTTAATTGAAAGTCTTTGCCGCCTGTCGCTATTGCCATCTCATCCCACGTCCAGAATGAATATGCAGAGAATGTGTATAATTTTAAACGTGGTGTGGCAATCATCGCTGCTTCGAGTGCTGATTTTGTAATTTGAGGAACCAAATAGCTCTGAGGTCTTTCATCACTGAACACAATGATAACTTTATCGACATCTTCTCTCCAGTTTATTTTAAAATCAGCAAGTGGCGGGCTGGACTCTTTGACTACGCTACCATAGCCTCCTGGATTGACAACACCTCTCCAGCCTAAGTCTTCTATAGGAATTGGCAAGCTAGTTGTTATATTTGAAATAGACAAGTACACAGCATCAAGGAGCATTTCCATTGTTGTGCCGATAGTTGAAACAAAGTTTAGCGCTGCCATGGACGAAAGAAAATCAGAAAAGCCAGAAAGATTATGCGTCAGCTCAAGATACTCATCTGGCGCTGACATTTTGTCCGCAATCGGTCCACGAATGACGCCCCACTGCAGCACGTCCTCATCACTATAATGTTGCGCAAATTGATTAAGCGCAATTAAGACTGCACTAATTTCATCATTCATTGAGCCAGACCAGTCAATAACAAACAAAATATCTGTCTCTTTCATTTCTTCGCCATAATCTGTAATGCCATCGCAGTTATCATCTAGACCATTGCAGATTTCTTCTTGTGGTGTAATTTCACCATCACAATAGCTAACTTTAAACTCGTCATCGACATAAGAGCCCCACTCTCCTGCTTCGCATGTCATTATGCCAGGAACACAGATACCTTGCATTAGCGTGCCTTCAGGTCCACTGTAACAAGAGCCCACAAGATTCTCATCAATGAGTTGATTGCAATTTTCATCAAAATTATTGCATTCTTCTTGTTCAACAATCTGACCAACCAATGGGTCGCATGTGGATGGATCTGGTGGAGGAAACCAATG
>CEOA01009056.1_pt1 | contig 11104 bp, 12 predicted proteins | sample 530251 | NCBI WGS metagenome assembly CEOA01 (sample SAMEA2619838, study PRJEB7988) | marine metagenome | biome: marine biome (ENVO:00000447); feature: surface water layer (ENVO:00002042); material: "saline water (ENVO:00002010), including plankton (ENVO:xxxxxxxx)" | depth 5 m
AATATCAAATATTTTTTTGAATGAAGTATCACCTCTTCTACGTGTAGCTTGACTTTCGTCTGATATTATAAAGTTAGCTTGTACAATTTCACTTTCAACCTCACCTCCTATTTCAGCTCCTGTCGTACCGTCAGCTGCGGGAGGAGGGGGTAAAAATCTTTCAATGTATGAGTTGGGTAAATAAACATAACCTCCTACTAAACTTTGAACATTTTTAAACCTACTGGTTAGTCCTGATAACTTCATTCTAAGTGAATTTCTTTTTGTTGAATCACCATCAGATATAAACTCGGCATCATTATTGATTTGAACTTTTTTTCTTATAAGTTGACTATCATTAAAATTATCTTTGTATTCATTATCTTTAATGTTTTGAGAAATAAGACGAACTTCATTTCGAGAAGGTGATATTTCTTGAATAGGATATTTGTTTTCTTTTAGAAATAAAGGATATGACGCATCTGAATGTTGAGCTCCTGACATAATACTACCATCAGACATCGTATGAAACTCACCTCTGTACACTTTACCTGCAGAGTCAACTAAAAGTGTTTCGTTTGAACCTGCGGTCTTTCTAAAAAAATTAAATTTAACATTAAATTTACCTCTGTCATATCCCATCTTTCTGAGTATTGTTCCTGTTTTGATTTTGATTCCATCTTGTCCTCTATTTTCATAATCTGAAGAATCAACAACACCTGACTCTAAAAAATTTTCGCCAGAATAAACAAGAACTTCAACATAGTCATTGGAGTTTGAACCAAACTCACCTCCTAAATAGGCATACTTTTGACTACTCAAATCAATCACTTGATTGGTGTTAAGTAAATCAGAATCTTTTTGATTTAATCTAGCCATTATTGTATGTCATCTCCTGTAACAATACTATCAATAATACTTTGACTGAACGTCTCTAACTTTACTAAAGAGTAATCAGTAGCATAATATGTACCTAAATCTGAAAATTCTCTTTTAGTATTATTTTCGATTAACCATCTTCGTGAATCGTCAGCTTTATCATTAGTTACGACCATTCCGTTTTCAATGTTTTCAGGTAGTTCTTTACCAACTTTTAGTTCAGATAGTTCGGATATATTTCTATCAATAGTTTTTTCCAATAACTCGGATTTATCGTAGATAGAATATTTTTTTGTTTGATATGAATTTGAAAAATTTTGTTGTTCTGGTGTAAGAAATGTTTTATAAATACTATCCTGAGAAACATTAGCATCTTCTAATCCCATACCCGTCAAGATGTCCTCAAATAAATATAAATCTGTATTTTCATCACCGAAAGGTATCGGCCTATTAGCGTAATCTTTGATTTGTTCAAGATATGTATTTCGTAATCCGTTTACAAAATCCTGATAAAAATCAACATTTTGTAATTCTTGTTTTGTGTATGGCATTATAGAGTTACCTTAAATGTAAATCCTTCATCAAAATACTGGTCAGTCTCTTCATCAGTAGTACTACCACTTTGTATTCTATATTCTATTTTATAATATCTTTCAGGTTGATAACCATCCATTCTAAGTAGGAAATAGTTTCCGTCTGAATCACAACTTAATTTTGAACCACTACCAAAGGGTACAACAACGTCATCAGTCTCAGCATCAAGTATTGAGTAGAATGATGAACCACTTGGTAAATATTTGACTGATAAATTATCACTTGTTGTTGAGTAAGTTTTTTCAGGAAATCTTTCTCTACCAACAACTCTAAATTTAGCTATTGATTTTTCTTTATATTCTGGTCTAAGTCCTTTCATATAGATAACCATATCTTCAATGTTACCTTTTGTCAAGGGACTCAATGAACCTGTTGTCCATTTTGAGTCATCCCAAACCGCTTCAAGAGTTGGAGGATATTTTGTGTGAGTATCACTTGAGAAGAATGAAAAATTACCAAATCTTGTGCTGTTACCCTCATCACTTCCACTATCATTATTTCCAAAAGAACCTGAAGTTGTTGTTGGATTATAAAAACTACCACTACGTTTTACTATAAATCCTTCATTAGGAATTGTGCCGTCTAACCAAGCATTTACAATTCCTGTTACGTCCATTCTCATATCAGAAGATTTGACTCCGAATGAATGAGACATTTCATATGCTCCATCATTGTTAGTAAACCAAGAACCTCCAGAAGCTGTTTCTTCGGACCAAAGTTTACCATCTGTTTCACCGTGTCTAAAATTCCAACTACAACCTTCAGTAGTTACTGGGTCATCATAAGAACGTCCATCACCCATTGTCCAGGATTGACTCACAGGATAAGCATATAAACTTTGAGAAGTAGCTAGAGCTGTAGGTCTAGCATCAAATAAATTTAAAAAGTATTGTGCATTGTCTTTTATAACATTTTGATTTTTTAATTTTGAAATAGGGTCTAAATCAAATTTAATCATAATACGAGAAACACTAACTACTTCACCTGAAGTACTAACGTCTTTTCGTACTTCTAATATTTCATCTAATCCTGAATTTAAACTACCACTTTTTTCATATAAAGTTGTATCTTTTTCTGCGAATGTAAAATAATGCATTTAGTTACTCCACTATACCTAAGTTATCACCGACTACTTTTCCTTTAATATCGGAATCAGGATATTTGACTTCAAAAATACTTGGGTCTAAAGCAGGATATAATACACCATCGATAATACCACTAGCTATATCATAGAAGTTTCCTGAATAACCCTCAGTTGTTTTATATTTGTTTTCAATCACAATCGGTAAATCATTCGGATTATTTTCAACAGGTTTCACTACTGATGCTACACCATCAATCAAAGATAGTTCGTAAGCTATATCAGAGATAACAATAGGTTGTCCTATTTGTATTCTGTCTGTATTGAAAAAATCTTGAACTGCTGCTACACATTGTAACAAAACATCGTTTTTATTAAATCCTGTTTTTGTTAAAATAGAAAAGTTAACACCTATGTTGATTACGTAAGCATCTTTAATATTTACGGCATCAGTTACTAATCTAAATTGTGATAAATACGTTGATAAATTTTGTTTTACAATTTGACTCATAGGAGCTAAATTCCTATTATTGTCATAACCTAAAGTATACATATTCATAGCTAAAGGATTAGGAGTTCTTACTTGTAGTTGTTTAATAGTTCTTCCAGCATCAACATCTGCTTGAGTAACTTTTCTTTCGAGTTCATCAAAACCTACTGATTTATTTAATTGGTCATCTTGTACCATATGAACTTTTGCTATGTTCCCGTATCTTTGAGGTAGTGATAAAGCTCTCACAACATAATCTTCTTTAGTAACAGCTCGGCTTTGAGCTTGAAAATATGCTAAAGCACTTTCACGTGTCTCACGTACGGTTTGTCCTGATGAACCTCCTGTAGCAGGTCTTGGGTTCGTAAACGAAACCGAGTTCTTACTATCAGTAACGGTGCTCGCGTTCAACAAAGCATCCTGTATTTCATACTCTATATTTGTGATTTGATTTATTTCATTTGAAGGAACATTATCATCGATACCTCCTCCGTGAGAATACTCTATTGTTAAAGTTGTTCTACTGGGAGCTAATCCGTAAGCTTCTGTCTTTAAAAAATTACTTGGGTCAAAGGCACTTGTCAACTTTGATGGACTACCTGGTAAACTCGAACCAACGTTTGTAGGATTAGGAATAATTTCTTCATCAGGATTACTTGATATACCTGCTCCAAATCTTAAAATTGTTTCATCATTATCGTTAATAAAAGTTGTGAATCTACGAGCTGTCTTTTTTAATTTTAGTATATAAGGAGCCACATCTCTGTTTACAACGGATGTTGGGTCTGTTACTGAATTATTTTCCATATCCTCAAAGATAGTATCAGTAGCTAACGAATCAACTTCATACCATTTATTATTATCACTATCAGTACAAGACAATATTTCAATTACATCAGGTGAACCTAATTTGATTTGAGAATATTTTTCAGAGGCTCCGAATGTAAATCTTTCAGTAGTAATGTTACCACTTTCAACTCTAACTTGTTTTTTCAGTAAAAACTTTGTTATTGTGCTACCATTGTTTTCAAACACACTTACTTCTTTAGGGTCAAAAGAACTTGAGAACTTAAAGTTACAATCTTCAATAGTGCGGAATTGCGTACCAGTTGAGGCTGCTTGAAGAGTTGTACCTGCTTTCACATTGAGAGCATATCTTTCATCTGGTTTATTATTGACAGCCGGAACGGTCTGAAATACATCTAAAACAGCTACAGCAGGTGAAGTTGTTTTAGGTTTGTAACCGAATGATTGTGCTATTGTATAAACATTTCTTTTTTCTTCAGCATAAGCTAAAAGTGATTCTCTAAAAGAAGAATCAATGTAATATGATAATACATCACCAACGTATGCAGCCATCTCAATAAACATCATTCCTGGTGAAGCTTCATTAAAGTCATTGTAGGTATTAGGGAAGTAAACCTTTGCATATTCAATCAAACTATCTCTAAAATCTGAGAAGTCTTTATTGAGATAGTTTACTTGTTTAACTACATTTTTATTTATACTTGAACGAGCCATTAATATCCTCCTGTAGAAGCATCTATTGTGATTTGATTTATTGTAGTAGGATTCAATGTCGTTGAGTAATCTATCTTGACATAAATTTGATTTAAATCTCCTTCTTCAGTCAAAGTCTCAACGTTTCGAATATTAATGTAATCTAACCACTCTGAGACAGCACGTCTCACTTCTTTTTCAATGTTTTCTGGTAACTCATCATTTTGTTGTTCGAAACAAAGTTCTAAAAGTTTACTACCAAAAGTTGGTTGCATTGGTCTTTCACCAATATAAGTTTGTAATAAATTTTTCAAATTAAACTCAGCTTGTTCTAAGGAAGTTTTTGTCAAAGCAAAATCATTGAACTTATCTCTCCCTAAAGGTAATTTCAATCCAACGGTTTTATTTGGATTTAAATCTGTTTCAATAGCTGACATTAATTACCTTTCTTATTCATAGCTTTCATTAGTTCACTATAATCACGTGTCAAAGCATTTGTTACGTGTTCAGGTACTTGTTCAGAAGTTACACCTGCTTTTTTCATTGTATCGACTGCTACCATATCACGTTGTACTTCTTCACTTTTACCATAACCTAACATTTCAGTCATTCGACTTGTATCGAATACACCACCTCCTAAAGTAGGATATTCTTCCTTACCTTGTTGAGGGAGACCTCCTCGTGTCTCGTTTAAAACTTTATTTAAAGTTTCATCTTTTGTGTATTTGATTTGTTTTTTAGGTTCAGAAACTTCGGGTTTAGAAATCATAGATTCTAAAGTGGGTGAAGATTCCTCCTTAATAAATATCTTTTCTATCTCTTTTTTGACTTCTCTACGAACCGCTTCTTGTATTATCTTTACAAGTTCTTTTTTAGTCATAACAACTCCTATATTGTTTTTACTTTATCACTTAAATAAGTGGAATTATTTATTGCATTTTGTAAATCTTTATTTTGTTGTAAAAGTGTTTTATTTTCTTTTGTCAAGTCAACAACTTTTTGAGGATTCGGTGTAGGTCCTCCTGGTGATGAAGCTACGATTTCTGCTGTGTTTTTAGCTATTGTAGCTTGATTTACAGATTGTTGAGCTGCAAATATCGGGTCAAGTAATTCTTTTAAATCATTACCCTTCACAACAGGTTGTAAATTGTTATTATCACCACTACCTAATCTAATATCACTTCCTTTAATAAATATACCATCACTTTTTATTAGTATTTTTTTTCCGGTTATTTGTTGATTATCAAACTTAATATCACGTAAACCATCTGAAGTTAGATATATTGAAGAAGCATCTGTATCGATATTTTCTTTTACAGATTTTCCCGTAACCTGTCGAGTTTCAGAATCAAGAGTTTGACCGGCTCTTATCTTGATTACTGGTGAATTATTAGCATCATTACATCCCATATTAATAGAATTACCATATCTTCCTTCAAAAACAACATCACCCTCTTTTACCTCGATATGTCTAATATCTTTTTTAGTAAAGGTCTTACCGAATTTAGTATTGGTGGGTAAATCAACAGGTATAGAATTTTCATTAACTGAATTTTTTCTATTAATAATTGAAAAATAAAAAAGTTTTCCATTATACTCAGATGTTAAGACGTGTTCACCAACAACAGGTATTGTCTGAATATGTGGCATCAAAGGAAAAACTTCATCAACTTCATCACCCGATACTGAAAATTTTCCCTTGATTGCTCCTTGTAGTCCTGTATCATTTAAATATACTTTACTAACAACAACAGGTTCTGTCTCGTGAAAATCATATTGTGATGCTTTAATTAGTTTTTTAATATATGAACTAATTTGTTGAGGTGTACCTAAACGGTCTAAAGGTATAGAGGTATGCGTGTCAACACCCTTTCGTTCTCTGTACATTTATTGTCCTTTTACTGATTCTATTCGATTTTGAATTTTGTCTGATTCTATTTGAATGTCTTTTATGGTATCTTCCATTCCAGCTAATAGTTGAGTTTTTTCTTCTTCTGATAAGCCAAACTCGTTTTCAGAACCAGCCTTGTTTTCAGCTGAAATTAATCTTTGTACAATACCCGCCATCTTAACAAGTTGGTCATCGTTCTTGACGTTGATTTCAAGATATTCTTTTATCATAGGAACTAATTGTACAGCTGTATCACCATCTTTGATGAACTGAACAAGTTCTTTTGTAAGTATATCTAATTGTTTTTTGTTATATTCTGTATTGTCGTATATGTCTTTGAAAAGAGATGAAAGAGATTTTCCTTCAAAGATTTCGTAGTCAATAGCCATAATCTACCTTAAATGTTATTACTCAATTATAAATATATCGTAGTTTAAAAACTTTAATATATAAATATATATTAGAATTTATTATTTGTTTACAATATAGTTATTATTGGAGGTTACTCGGTTACCAAAATTACTGGGTAGCCTCTTTTTTTCTAACTAACGGGAGAAAACCATGAAGGAAATCGTAACAACGGTCAAAGGATACATTGATGACTTAGCTCATCTATTGTTATCTTTTGTAACCATAGGTGCTATATCTGAAGTTATCTTTGGAAGTGGTATCTTTGGTGTCAATGTTATTGGTAACCTAACATCCATCATAAACAAGTTTGGCGAATCGGGTTTCGCCGGGCTCGTCGCCTTGTTGGTGTTGGTGGGTTTATTTCGAAAGTAGGAGCGAAATAGTACAATAGTATTCCTACACTATTGGACACTAAAAAAGGGAAGTTTCGGCTTCCCTTTTTTTGTTTATAGTAAATGTGAGACTTCTATGTAATCAGAATTGAATTGAGGTTTTCGTAATCCACAACCCTCTACAAATGTCCATTGTTTTCCTCCTCTGAATATACTTTTGTCAATAATCAAATCTTCAAATTTATTATTGTCAACTCCTATACTCATCAAAACTAATTTCTTTTTATATCGGTATATTGTTCTTGTGTTTGCTACTAAACCTGAGAAGTAAGTTACACCTTGAGAATCTTCACAACCAAAATCTTTTGAAAGAAAGTCAGGTGAGTTCCACCATCCTGTTTTTTCAAATTGTTGTATAGGTGTACCTTGTACTTTGTTATATAGATAATTACCCGCAAGAATATTCTGACGAGGATGTACCCATTTTCTATAACTTGAATGACAATGTCTAAGAGTAGCTTCCCAAAATCTTTGAGGTTCTCTTGACTTCCAGTAAGCTAAAGCCCATACTAATTGTCCGTAAGCTAAAGCGTGTCCCCTACAATAAGAATATTTGGGTGAGTGTCGTAACTCTTTTAATATATCTGCTTTCTCAACTGAACCTTTTCGATTTTGTAGTTGAGCCATAAATTCACTAATCACGTTAGGAATCTGTTTACTAAATCCTCTTCTGTAATAATCAGCTTTATCTAGTGAACAATCAACACTATCAGAAATATATTCTATAGCATCTTCATCTGTAATTATATGTCTTCTGTTTTTTTCTTTTCGTAAAAAAGCTGCCTTACGACCTCCGTCAGCAGCTGCTGGTCGTATCAGAGCTAAAGCAAGAGCTACATCATATACAGATTTAGGTTGTAGAGCTAAAATACACTTTCTCATAGTTCTACTTTCACTCTGAGTTAGACCTAATACTTCACCTCTACACAACAACTCTGATGCCTGTTTGTCAAATGGGTCATAGTCGGCTATCGGTTTATCAGATAACTCCCACAACTGAGAAAGACCTCTGTTACACAATAAATCTATTTTGATTAAGTTTTGTTCCTCAACATCATACTTGTCTAATATGATTTGTTTTTTTTCTTCTTTCAACCATAAGTCTTCAGGTACTTTATCATTAAATACTATGAGACCACCACAATGTAATGACCATTGTCTTTGTTTTCCCATCAATGATTTAGCATAAGTTTTTACATCTCTTCGTACAATAGGGTCAGGAAATATTTTGTCTAACTTGTAGTTTCTAGGTAAAAACTTTCTATGTCCAAACTTTCTGATAGCTTCTCTCATAGCACTTTTAGGTTTGTACATAACTTTATTACTGATACGAGCTACTTTACCAGGATGTTTCTCGTGAAACTCCTCAATCAATCCATCACGTGTCCAGTGTGGTACATCTAAGTCAATGTCAGGTTGAGTATCACGACAAAAATTCATAAAACGTGTCAAAGGTATTTTTTCTTTGATGGGATTTATATCACTAATACCGAGTTGATAACACACGAGAGATGAAGCGGCTGAACCTCGTAATACGTGAGGAATGTTTTTATCTTTAATAATATCTAATAAATCACATACTCTATGAAACGTATTTATGAAACCCTTTTCTTCAATTATTTTATATTCTTTATCAAGTCTTCGTATGTAATTTATATCTGTTGGATAGGCACGGCGAAATCTTCGGATAAGCGCCTTAATATCCTTAGAGTATTTTTTATCTAATAGACTTATTTTTAAATCACTATTCGATAACACTAAAACCTTTCATTATGTTAGCGGCGACGGATAGGAATCGAACCTACCTGTAATATCAACTACTACACTACGGTGTTGAAGACCGAGGAGAGCACCAGCTACTCAATCGTCGCCATAAATTAAAATATCGAACCAGTATTAGAGGTATCAATCTCACCTACTGCAGAGAACTCCTCCATCATATTATAGTAATAACGTTTCATTTGATTTATTACTCGTGTGATATGTTGAGTATTAGAACCTGTCATTTCACGAATCATAATATAGAGAGCTTTTTTGTTGAAGTTCTCGATATTTTTTCTTCGTCTAAATAATTCTAATACAGCATCAGCTACAAGAATATCTTTTTGTCTACGAAAGATATTAGTAATATTATTATCCCAATACTCTAACATCTGGTCTACAAATTGAATGTTAAACTCATCAGCTTCCTCTTGTATAGATTCACTCAGAACATTACGTTTGAAATCTAATACTTTGACTTCATCGTGTGTTTTCATTTTTTTGTAATTATTGTTATTATTTAGAATCAAATAATTTTTACCAATTACAGAAAAATATGAGAAAGCTCTTCCTTTGTCAGCTTTATATTTAGGCATCTGCATCACTAAAAAAGATACTACTTCGTGTTTAACTTCTTCAAAAGGATAATCAAAATAGTAAAACTTAAATGTGTGAATTAAGTTTTCAGCTAATTTATCAAAAGCAGCAGCTATATGTTCACGATAGATTCTATTTCGTATTGTAGGATTTGAACATTCATTGTACCTAATGATAGCATTTTGTACCGGTGTTCCAAAATATACTTTACTTTTTTTACGTCTTTTTTTCTTGACAACTTTAGCTGGCATTTACATCTTCTCCTTTGAAGGTTTCTAATTGTTTTACGGTTCCTTTGATAGCCTCAAATATACTACCAATTTCATCATCAGATTCAAAATGTCCTGTTGAATCAATTTCTTTTAAGTCGGTATCTACTTGTTGTATTACTTGTGTAAAATCTTCTACCCAAGTTTCGAGAAATTCTGTTTTTCTAAATAAGTTCCAAATAACATATCCCTCAATAACGACTAATAATCCTAATACTATTTCTATTATCATTATTTATCTCCAAATAATTCATTAAACAAATCTTTAGACTTTTCTGATAAAATATCAGGAGTTTCTGATTTAGTGATAGCCTCTTTGATTGTGTTTACTGATTTTTGTTCTTGTTCTTCACGTTCTTTTTTAAGTTCAGGATTAAGAATCTCACTATAATTTATATCTGAATCTTTACTGAACATATAACGTTCTTTTTCTAATCTTGTAGCCATCATATCAGCTTGATGTAGTATCAAAGGTAAATTTGTTTTAAGATTTTTACCCTCACCGAATCCCATCAAGTATCCTTTATTAGCATCTTCATACATACCATCAGTCAATCGTAGAGCTAAATATTCGATTTGATTCATCTTAATATCAAACTGAGTTAGTAACCAAACAGCTCTGTCTGTAACGGTCATATAATGTAGTTTGTCATTATACTCATACATTTTACCTTGATTTATTCTATGCCATTCAGACTCGTTAGGTACATAGTAATCTTCTTTCATATCACCTAACTTACCTAAGTCGTGATGAAGAGCACAAAAGATAACATTTTCAAGAGTATATTCGTCTGTATGAGCTCCCATTTCTTTCCACATCTCATATATTTTTTGAGAACATTCTGTAATGTTAAGAATATGGTCAACATAACCTCCGGGTATCGCATTGTGATAATACACAACACCACTAGCAGGAGCAAACATAGCTCTATCTTTAAAGTAATCATACATCTTCAAGAGATTTTCTTTTCTTTCTCCTTCAAAGGTATCTTCTATTATACCGATTAGTTTGTCCCAATTTTCTTGTATTTGTTCTGCTGTAAATTGCATTTTTTCTCCTTAAAAGAAATTGTGTGTTGAATTTGTAGGTTGTTTTTTAGTATTACTCATTTTCATATAAAGTTGTTTATATGATTCGAATACTCTTGAGGGGTCTTCACTCTTGACCATATCATCAATGGACCTCAATACTTTATATACTTCACTATCTACTGCTTGTTTCAGTATATAATCGTGTCCATAAATTAGTTCAGTTACATT
>CEOA01069617.1_pt1 | contig 11089 bp, 15 predicted proteins | sample 530251 | NCBI WGS metagenome assembly CEOA01 (sample SAMEA2619838, study PRJEB7988) | marine metagenome | biome: marine biome (ENVO:00000447); feature: surface water layer (ENVO:00002042); material: "saline water (ENVO:00002010), including plankton (ENVO:xxxxxxxx)" | depth 5 m
GTTATTGTGGTGATGACAATTTACACATCGGAAATAATGATTTCCGCCTGCCATTGTTTTATAGTTACCAAGATGTTGTGCTAATATACCTAACTTATCCATCAAATTTTAACCTTCTCTAAATAAAATGACATAGATATAATATAGTAAATTTTTATAATTAAGTCAAAGCTTTTATTGGAGTGATAATATTTTTTCTTCGGTAGGATTAATTTCTGCAGCTCTTGCTCTTGCAATCACTACTGCGTCACTTACATCATAAGCTTCTTTACTAAATTCATTTTTTGTTTTCATTAATGGTAAAAGCTCTTTTACTTCGGGGTGTAATTCTATTACTCTTCTGAGAATAAAATCTTTTGATTTAATGCCGCGTGGTACTTTACATTCAGCTAAATTTCTTGCCCTTATAACATTCATCATAGTAGGAGATTTGTTTAACATCTCATAACATTTGCGTTGAATTATAGCGTTGAAAGCAGCGAGTGTAATTATAGTTTTGATATTAGATTTACCAGATATAAACTTTGTGATGATATCTTCTATTACTACTTCAGTTATTTTATCAGTGTTTTCGTTTAAAGTATCTAAAACTTTAAACATCATGTTAACTTTTTCATGTAGACCTTTGATATTTTTTAAAGCCACATGACCTGCAGTTTCTAATTTGTTTTGATTAAGATTCCAAATGGCGTAGCCAGTACAGAAGGTGCTAACATCTAATGCTAGTAAATATCCCTCTGTACTGGTCACCATATCAGATTACCAAGACTTATTTACAATTAAATAAGGGGTTTCTGTGTCTGGATTATAGATGAATGAAGCACCATAACCGGCATCCGATTCAACACCTACACCAACATTGACAACGGCAAAGTCACTACCTTCAGTAACATAACCACCATCACCAGCTCCAAGGAACAGGTTGAACTCATCCAATGCATATCCGAGTTCTATGTATGTATCATCCTTAACAGCGTCGCCGTTAACAAATCTACCTACAAACAAATCGACTCCTGCATAAGAGGTCGATAGACCTAATTCAATGTCGTGGCTGTCGGCATCAAGAAAAGAGCCGTCATAGTAATAAGAAGTAACGCTAACGGTTCCATAATCACCAACTTCTTGCGATACAGTAATATCAATTTCTTCTGTATCACCAGTAGCGATGGGGATTTGCCCCCATACTCCAACAGTGGTTAAACCAATGGTAGAGTCAACGGGAACAGTAACAGTAGGCTGAACAGATAAGTTATCTGAACCTGCTGTACCTCTCCAAACGTGACGGCTGAAAAGGTCAACACCCACCTCTGTTTCACCAAAAGATGGCGTTACACTAACAAGCAGTGCAAAAACTATTGCACATTTTGCAATAAACTTCGTCATACAATATCCTCCTTTAAAAAGGGAAATGTTTTCTACATCAACATTTTGACATTCACACTTTTTTCTTGAGTTGTGGGAACTCAACAACACTCTGACCACCGCTTTGGGGGTCATTCTCTTTGGTCTGAGATTGCTCTTCATCATCAGAATCGGGTATGAATCGTTTGGGCGCGATTCCTTCCTTATCTAAAAGATCAAGAATATCATTTGCATTAACAGACTCCTTCTTTTCGTTTTCTAAATCTAATAATTTGTGAGATGCAGTAATCATTTTGATGAGGTTTTCTGTGGCCTTATGTGCTGAATCTAAATATGGGTGAGGTTTATCACCCGACATAAAAAGGTCTTCAGTATCTCCAATCATGTTTTTAAATTTCTTAAAAGTAGACATAGCCTCATCTCTTTCCTCAAGAGATTGTTGGTAAATAACATTAAATATCTCATCAAGGCTTTTACCCTCAAACAAACTTATGTCTTTTAGTTTTTCAAGACTCATCAGTTACTTCCTCACCTAATGTATTAAATTTATAAGCTTCATCTAATTGTTGTAAATAGTATTCTATATCTTGTAATTGACTTACAAAGTTCCTTATTACAGGGTCATCACTATATATTTCTCGCGACAATACACCTCTAATACTTTCTCCTAACGCCACAAATCGACTATACATATCATTTTGCATGTCTTCATAAAAACTAAGCCTATTTATTGACTTGTATAAAGCCAACCCTAAACCTGCAGATAGCATAATAAATAGTGCTGTTAATACTTCAAACATCATACTCCCCGATATCTTTGTAAGACATGCAACGCATCTTCCGCAGATGCTAACTCCGCAACCCACTTATTAATCTCTGCCGGTATATCACTATGTTCACCAATACCAACAGCGTCAGAAAGATACGTATCTAACACAGCTTCAGCTTCCAACTTCTTTGCTTCAAAGTGTGCCGTAGATGCTTGTATATATAAATTATTCATTACTTTTTCTCCTTCTATATAACCTGTTTATTACTATAAAAAAAACAATATATCTTTTAAACTAATGGTAATTCATAATTAGAACTTCTTCACCCGTAGATTGGTCTACACCTTCTTTAGCACCTGCAGGTTTGACAAACTCTTTTGTCTCCCATTTAAACTTATCTTTTGGATACATACTACTTAGTTCAGAGAAATCGTAATAGGATAATGAAAACTTGCCATTGATGTTGTGAAGGCAATTCATCAATTCATAGTGTTGTTCTCTACCAAAGCGATGTAAACTATAATATAACTCAGTGCTCCAGTAAGGTGGGTCAACATAAAAATATGTAGTAGGTGAGTCATATTTTGCAATGACTTCTTCAAATGACATATTCTCACAATTGTCAATCTTTTTTAGTTTAGGAATGAACTTATCATTAGTAAGTCTATTATAGAATGCCTTAAACTTAGAGTTATAATTTCCTTTATAATCTTGAAACTCTGAATCTACTGGGTCTATACCAGAAAATGAAGAGGTGAGAATATACGCATACTTCATCGCAGCCACTTGATTTTTGTGGCCGTCCTTAACCTTAAGACCAAAAACATCTCTCATATTATTGTTGTTGCATTGACGAGTAGCGCGGGCATGAGTCAATGCCTCATTTAGTGACTTACGATGCTTACCTGTAATGGTTTTATCTTCTAAGAGTTTTCTTATTTGTTTGATAGCAAAGTCTGTGTAAAACAAACTTTCTTTACAATCATAGAAATAATCTCTGCATGGTTGTGATAATTCGGGGACACCTTTTGTTTGCAAAGGTGGTTTCTTAGTATCAATAAACTTTGAGAATGTTTTCGGTTGTGATGAGCAGCGGAATAGGTTAGTCATATAAGGGTTAAAATCATTATAGATGGCCTTGCCGCATCTTTCATGTATATCTGAATTAACATATACCCAATACGCACCACCAAAAACTTCTACATATGTATCACATTCGGGAACAAAACTGCTGATCCAATCGGACATTCTTGCTTTTCCACCAATATAACTTAAAATAGTAACCTCGTTTCTGAAAAATTTTGTACATATAATATAACCAAGCTTCTATATCTTGTCAAGAGTTTTCTTCATCATCTTCAAATATTTTTAATATATCATCCATTGAATGCAAGGGTGACTCTTTTTCTTTTTTTATTTGTTCTACTCTATCCTTTTGTTCTTTAGTTAATCCATTATCTAATATTTCTTTAAAATCTTCATCTGAGGCAAAAGAGAGAAAAGTTTCACCTTCTTCAAAATCATTCATATTCTCTAAAACTTCAATGTATTCTTCCAAATCTCCGATATGTCGCAGAAGTGATTCTTGTTTATCCATAAGATTAGAGATGATGTTTATTAGTTTACTAGCGTTATCCATCTTAGATTTTCTACTCATAACACTCTCCTAATCACTAAACATAGATTCTAAGTCAAAATTATCTAAGGGTTTTTCTATCTTCAAATCTCTTAGCTTATCGTTTTCTACAATTAGTTTAGTTCCACCCGATATGCTTTTTTTACCACTAGTATCAATTTTAATAGTATAAAGATAAAATGTTGTCTTCCACATTGATACTCTTACAATTCGGCCAGGTCTGCCATCTAAAATTATAATGTCATCGTTATTGTAATCATTACCAACGAATACAAGAAGACCTGCTAACACTGACTCTATAGTTGTTTTAAAAAATAACACCACCAAAGCAACTAAAAACATCCACCCATATTCACCCAACAAAACACTTATGTTACTCTGTATAACATTTTCTATTTGTTGTGCGTTTGCTGCATCCATCTGTATCTCTCCAACTGGTATAGTTTTTGTTTGTTATTTAGTGGGCTAAACATTTATACCAATAGAAGGTTATGACAGGTTTTTATTTCCTATTCTCGTTAATAAGGGAAGAAATATTTTCTTTAACTTGATTATAGTTATCAACTAATTCTTTTTCTTTTATACGAACCATCGTATAGCCTTCTTTTTTTGCCAACCAATTTTTAGTTATATCGTTTTTCTTTGCCATCATACCGGCATAACTAGGTTTATTCCCTACATCACCATGCCAATATGCTCCGTCAACTTCTATCAAAACTTTATAATCTATTAAACTAAAATCATAATATCTCCACCCTTGCATATATTTTAAAGGCTTTTCTCTTTCGTACTCTAACTTTAATTCATCTAACATATCAGCAACAATTCGTTCTAAACTAGACATTTCTTTTTTAGATCGGTTCATTGGCGGATACTTTTGAGAATCGCTTAATTTTTGCCTTAACCTTTTTACTTTATTTTTATTATATTTTGGTTTTTTCTTAGGCATTTAAGTTCCTCTAATTTTACAACTCTTATTCCTAAACTACTGTCTTCTTTACGAAGATAAGCAATAATATCATCATCAACATATTGCCCCATAACTAAATCAAGCTGTCTCATAGAATGAGCGTCAACATAATCACTCCAAATATTTAAAACTCCGACACCTAATCCCACGCTCTCTTGTCTTGTTAAAGGCATAATATCTCTCTATTTAACTTCATCCTCACCGTATACAGAAGTGTAGGGTAATCCACCCTCTCCTTTTTTATTTTGATTTTCTAACTTTTCTATTCTCTCTTGTAACATTGCTATCGTAACTTCTAAATTTTGTGCATGTGTTCTATATTGAGCCATCAAATTTTCAGTATCTACAACTCTCTTATGTATAGCAAATAATATTTCATGTGGTTCTGCCTCCGCAGCCATATTAACTTGTTCGGGAGTCAAAATATTACTCATCTTTCTCAAACCTTTCTTTAAAATATTCAAGCATGTTGGTTATAACTTTATTATCTTTTGGCGCATCTTCTTCCTCTACATCTTCTTCTTTTGTTGTTTTTGATTCTATTTTTTTACGATCTTCTTTTAACTCTTCATCCCAATTAGTTTTTTTTTCTTTACCGTCTAACCCCTCTGTTATTAACTCAGCAGAGTTTAGATAGGCAGCGTTTAAGAGAGAAAGATCAGCGTTAACAGTTTCCAATAGCTTTAATATGTTAAAACAGCGAGAGTTACCTAGTGATGTGGAAACCTCATCTTGAGACAAAGCTATATGTGTAGATTTATCCAAAGATGTTAACTGCGCCTTTATCATATCTATTTCACCTAGTAAGCTTAAAAAAACATCTAAGTCTTCAGGCATGGAATCTTTATTCATCGTTTTCCTCTTCTTCCAAAACAATCAACTTAATATCTTCCAATTGGCCTGCAGTATTAAATTTGATATCAATATCATAGTTACTTACTATGCGAGCAATATTACCTCTACACTTGTCAAAAAGAAAATAAAGCATTCTATTGAATCCATCGCTTGTTTTATCCTTCATTGATGCATCATAAATAGAATTAACCACAACCCAATTTTTAAACGTATCATCTTTTGTTAAATCTTCATCAGTAAGACCTTGTGGTATTTTCTCTCTTAACTTATCAGATAGTTGTATTAGATTCTCTCTTATATAATCCACCCTATACTTTAGTCTATCTTCTTCAATATCTATAATCTCTTCTATTTGCTCACTCATAAAAACTCCTTTATTAAAAAGGTTAGCTACATCTATTCTTAAATTAATGTTGGATAAAAACCTTTATGGGAGAATCCAACTCAAAAATATTCGTAGCTAACCCATATATCTTATAAATCATCTTTTCCTTTAGGATTACCATCCATACCATCTACACATAAAACATATCTTTTTAACTGTTTATCAATTTCATAAATAGATAGTTCTTTATTTTCTTCATCACTATCTAAAAAATCTATATCGTCTTTTTCATTATCTTTATAGTGTTCCATAACATAAGGAACATTAATAGGTATAAAAAAATCACGGTCGTTCGGATTTACTATTATTGTTTCCATAGGTGAGTTAACTAATTGTTGAGTCAACATAATACCGTTCGGTGACATAGAAACTGACGTACTCATGTTATTTTGCATAATGTCATTTATTTTTTGTAAAGACATATTAACCAAGACTACTTTTGCTCCGAAACTTCTATTAACCTGTTTTATAATACCGCGGCGATTAATATAGTTATGTGCAATGTATTCATCAGTAAAAGATACTATCGCTTTTTCATCGTTACTTAGTTGAACTGTATATAATTGATTACCCTCTACATTTCCAACAAACCACATATTGAAATCTTCTTTAATGAGTTTGTTGAAAATAATTTGAGCAGCTAATCTGCCGGGTTTATTCTCTATTTCTTCACTAGAATATTTTCTTAAATCTGGTTTAAAAGGTTGCATAAAGTCTCTCCGTTGATATAATAAATATCAACTTATATTAGTATAACTCTTCTTGTAGTTTTAATAGATTATCTTCACTCAATAAACTATTTCTATCCCAAGCTAAACTTCTACCGAAATTGTCGGATTGGAGTTTCACAGCGATGATTTTGCCAGGGATTAAATCATCTTGACAGTATTGTAATTTATTATGCCATACTCTAAAACTACTACCATCTTCTGCTCTAACATTAGCGTATGGTTTACCCTTCTTTGTTTTTAACATCTCAACTGTGCTGATCTTTGTCCAGAAATATGGTGAGTTCTCATCATCTTCGTCATACTCAGATATGTGTGATAACTCCAACTTGTTAACGACCTGCTTCATCATTTCTATACGCTTGGTGTTTTCCGATACTCTAAAACCAATACTCTCTAACTCAAAAGAGATTAGTTCTTTCTCTGTGTATTCTTCTTCTGCATTAATGTGAAATACATCTAAAAGTCTGTCAATCTTTTTACCGTTGATAAGATCGTCAAAAACAACACTATCATCATCGTATATTTTAGTCATCAACTCTTTAAACTTCTTCTTTGTCTGCAGAGAAAACTGATTGTATACATCAGTAATATCACACAACGCTTTTCTACTAAACGGCTTGCCACAAAATGACATACCATCAAACAACCCTAACTTGATAAGTATATGCAAAGCTTTGTGTGGAATCATCTTAAGTTCCAAATTGTCACGATAGAACTCTGTAAAATCTAACCATCCACCGCTTGGTCTGTTCTTTTCTATCTTGTTCAACACACTATCACCTAAACCTTTGATGTTCTTTATACCGATAGTGATGTTCTCTTTGGTAACTGAAAAACCCTTTGAGAAAGTGTTGATATCGCCCAAGCTGACTAATGGCTCATCTAACAACCTTCTACCCATAGTCAACCCTAATGCGATTTCTTCATGTTCACCAAGATGGTCATTCAACATAACTTCGGTAAACTCGGCAGGGTGCTTGGCCTTGAAGTAACTAGTCCAGTAAGCGAGAATACTATAACTAATAGCGTGAGACTTGTTGAACAAATACCCTGCGTTGTCAATCAACTTCTTTGCAACCGCTCGTGTTTCTTCTACAGGGAGAACCATCTTGTCGGGATATGCGAATAGGTTTTCTTCCAAATACTCATTACACTTTTTATGATCCATGCTTTCGGCAAGTTTTCTTAAGATATCACCTTGACCAAAGTTCAAACCAAGTAAGTTAAACATTTGAATGAACTGCTCTTGGTAGATCATAATGTTTTCAGTTGGTTTTAATATATCATCAAACAAAGGGTGATGATCGTTCGTTGATTCTTCTTGACCATTACGTCTTCGTAGGAACGCTTCTGTAGCACCTAACTTGATAACGCCAGGACGATAGATCGCATTGACAGCAGCAATGTCTTCTACGTTTCTTGGAATCATCTTCTGTAAACAACGAGTTATGTTTGCTCCACCAAACTGAAACACACCGTATGTATCACCTTCACATAACAAGTCATACGCTTTATCATAATACTTTTGTTCTTCTTCATCCAAAAGATCTCTGTCAATAGGCATGGTATAAAGGTCTTCAATAGTCATGCCGACCTTCTTCATAACTTCCATAACCACCGATAAAGTAGAAAGACCCAACATATCAATCTTGAGGAACTTCATCTTAGCCAACTCATCTATCTGCCACTCAGTAACCAAATCACCTTCTTTAGATTTACGTAACGGCATAACATCATATAATGGTTGTGAAGATATAATCACACCACCACCGGCAATGGTTTGGTTTCGTAGATTACCGATAAGCGTATCAATGGTTGTGATAAAGTCTTGTGCTTCGATTGGGTCTAATGATGATATAAACCCCTTAACATCTTTGTTACTGTTCATTAAGTCAGTAAATGTGGTTAAATCTTTGTTTAATGAAATATGTCCACTAATCGTTTTCGCAATCTTGTTAGAAAGTTTGAAGTCAATACCTTTGTCTTTCGCCAAATCACGAAATAGAGTATTAACAGAATAACGGGAATAGGCAGCAACAGAAGCAATATTAGCATCGCCCCACTTGGAGGCCACGTAGTTTTTAACATCTGGTCTACGATTGTCTTGAAAGTCGTTGTCAATGTCAGGCTCCTTAATTCGTTCGGGGTTCATAAACCTTTCAAAGAATAGGTCATACTTAATTGGGTTAAGATGTGTAATACCCAACAACCAACAAATCAACGAACCACTTGCACTACCGCGGCCGGGAGACATGAGTATATCGTTCTCATATGCCCATTGTGTAAAGTCATTGGTTATAAGGAAGTAATCTACATAACCCTTATCAGCAATCAAATCAAGCTCGGTCTTTAACCTCTCCACATATAATGGAATCTCATGTTCGGGAATAAGATTGCTTTTGACCTTACTTTCCATACCGTTTTTCAAGAGATGTAAAATATAGGACTTACTATCCTTAAATCCGTTTGGAACATCAAACTTAGGTTCCTTCAAGGTGTCAACATCAAGCTGTGCATTACAACGGTTGGCTATGAGTTTTGTAGACTCTATACCCTCATATAAATACTCATCATCAATGATATCACCCATACCTGCATCATACCACTTCTGTATCATCTCTTCTTCTGTGGCAAAGTGTAACTTGTCAATACCTGCCTCATCAAACTTACCATCGGTGTTAAGTCGCCACAAGAAGTTATGAGTTTCATGGTGGTCTTGTTCTACGTAATGAACATCATTAGCTAACAAGGTCTTTACGTCATACTTCTTCCTAAACATTTCAATAAGGACTTGGTTATACTCTCGTTGAACATCTAAGTCGTGTGGGTGTAGTTCAATGAAAAAACGATCCTTACCAAAGACTTCAAGCATATCTTCAAACCACATACTCATGTCATCAACCTTCTTACTCTGTAACATTCTTGCCATGGGAGAGATGACGCATGTAGTGGTCGCGATAATACCTTTGTTGTACTTTCTTAACAGAGGAATGTCTATAGTTGGTTTGCCGTAAAAGCCTGACATATTGGCGTGGTAATTAAGTCTGTATATATTCTCTAAACCCTCGTTGGTTTCTGCGAGTAACAATAGGTGTGACTTACGAAGACGAGCCTTGTTAGCCTCTCTTACTTCTGTAGGTGTAAGACCTTCTTTCTCTTGGTCGGTAAGACCTCGTTGGGTTCGGTCTGAGGCAAAGTAAAACTCGTTACCATATATGATCTTTGTTCCAGTTGGTTGACTTGCTTGATGAAAAGCAAAGTGACTAGCACAACTGCCATGTTCAGTTACCGCAAGTGCTCCGTGCCCTATATTAGCAGCTTTCTCACAATAATCTACGGGTTTACCTACACCGTCTTGTAGTGACCCAAAAGAAGAGTGTAGGTGTAAATGGGTGAAACTATCTATCTTGTCTTGCATAATTCTCCTTAAAAGTTATATATAATAATATAACCAATACTGCCCGTTTTGTCAAGTGTTTTGTTCAACATCATACCACTTTGGTTTGGCTTAAAGTATGGTTTGCTAAATCAACATATTCTTGGTGTATCTCCACTCCAACATATCTTCTTTTTAACTTAATACAAGAAACCGCTGTAGTGCCGCTTCCCATAAATGGATCAATTACTACATCTCCTACAAAACTATAATATTTAATAATGTTATTTGACAAAATCTCTGGATACGGAGCAAGATGTTTTGATTTCGTTACAGGATTAAATTTCCATACATTAGACCTTTCGTAAGTATCATTAACTAGTGATTCTCTTACAATATCTTCTGGATATGATCTTACTATTTTATCAATTAAAAAATCCGCAGGTTTTTGAAAAACAAAAATAGTCTCGGTTACTAGATTAGGTTTATAAGCAACTGGCTTGCGATGTTGAAAAAATGGGCCGTTCCGATTAAGAGATGAGCCTTCGGGTTTTACCCACACAATATCATCAACATATTTCCAACCTATTCTTTCCATTAATGAAAAAAAATGAAAAGGTATAGCTAAACGCTTACTTTCGTGTGCCCTACTTTTTCGCGGAACAATAATTGGTGATACATTTACTACACACATTCTTCCACTCTTCGTTACTCTATAAATTTGAGAAAAAACATTTTCTAAAAAATCAAAATATTCTTCGTAAGACCGCCACTTAGAATAATCTTTTGCATTATAATAAGGTGGTGAAGTGCAAGTCAAATGTATAACATCTGATGGCATATTTCTAATAATATTTTGACAATCGCCAACAATTATTTTATCTAAATAATCTTCCGCTGATTGTTTGTCAAGTGTTTTGTTCAACATCATACCATTTTGGTTTAGTGGTTTCATCCTTCCATACAGCAATGTTTTTCTTTTCTGTTTGATAATACTTTCTATA
>CEOA01024636.1_pt1 | contig 11065 bp, 11 predicted proteins | sample 530251 | NCBI WGS metagenome assembly CEOA01 (sample SAMEA2619838, study PRJEB7988) | marine metagenome | biome: marine biome (ENVO:00000447); feature: surface water layer (ENVO:00002042); material: "saline water (ENVO:00002010), including plankton (ENVO:xxxxxxxx)" | depth 5 m
ACTTGACCCTCTTGAAGTTCACCATCACCTAATACACAAAATATTGTCCCAGGTTCGTTTCTTAGTTTCTTACCAAGTGAGTGTCCGATAGCAATACTTAGACCTTGACCGAGAGAACCAGTTGTAGCGTCCATCTCTGGTAATCTTAATTTATCTGGATGACCTTGTAATGGTGAATCTATCTCTCTAAATAAATCTAAATCTTTATCTGATATCTTACCCATCTCATGTAATACAGCATAAATAATTGGTACTGCATGACCTTTAGATAAAATTAATTTATCCTCACCACCGATGTCAAAGTCTTCATACAAAACACTTGTTAGTTCAGCCATGGAAAAGGCTCCACCAATATGACCTGATTGTTTATCTCTAACCATGTCAATCACTTTTTTTCTTAATACGTTTGGATTAATTTTCATTATGTACTTTCTCCTTTAATAAACCTACCCCAATGTGAGTTAATTTAGATAAAAAATCTTCAAAGTGAAAGTTATTATTATTACCACCAGTTTGACCTGGAAACTTTGAAGTTCCCTCAAGTGATATTGTTAAGTCAGTAAATTCATTACAATTATTAATAGAATTTCTCGTTACTAAAATATTTTTCATACCTTTTTCCTTACCAACCCTAAACGCTTCTAAAACATTTTTAGAATTACCTGAACCAGACATTCCAAATACAACATCACCCTCACCACCTTGGTATTTTAATTGTTCACTAAAAATAAAACGAAAACCTAAGTCGTTACTAACACCAGTTATAGTAGCTTGGTCACTACATAAACTTACACACTTAAAATTATTTCTCGGTATTGTTTGTACACCCTTATCCTCTGATACAAATGGATGCATATTCATATCCACAACTAAGTTTTGAACCGACGCTACATTACCACCATTACCACAGGCAAAAATAGTTTTTTCGTTTTCATAAGCTTCAAAAACTATGTCAACAAAACTTTGTATTTTTTTTGTTGGAATACTTTCAAAAACTTGATAAGATTCTTTTTTATAAACCTCTATCCAATCTAACGTAGTTTTCATATCACTTCATCTCCTTTTAGATGTTTTGTTAACATTAATTTTCCAAGTAAAAACAAGAATTCACCATATCGACCACCTTGAAAATTATCATATAAAGTACAAATATTGAGGTAATGTAAAATACCAACTAAACATATTGTGTTCCAATCATATGTTACCTCTTCACAATATTTTTCAAACACTTTATAAAACTCTAATAAGTTACTCTTAAAATAAAAATTTATTTTAGCTTCGTCCTCTGTATAATTTATTTCATACATCTCATTTAAAACACTTTTACCATTTATCGGTAATGAATGCCATATTTTACCCAAATCATAATAAACATCACCAATCTCTTTACTACTACCAAAACTCTCTCTCCAATCAATCAAGATAAATTCACCATCTTTGGTGTAAATTATATTTTCTAATTGTAAATCACCATGAAACTTAGACGGTATTGCTTTTAGATAAAACATTGTCCAATCAATTTTATTAATTAAATCCATTATTGGTTCAACTTCAACACCATTAATTTTCTTAATATTATCCAGTTTACCACCACTCAACTTTTTTAATCTACTAACTGTTTTATCACCATACATAATCTTACAATCTTTTACAAAATCATCTTTATCATGAAAGGTGGTTGTATCTAAACCATCATCGGATTGATACCATCTTAAAAAAGATTTGAATACTGAACCATCGTTCACCTCAGATAACAATCTACCCTCTACAAAATCATAACTATACATATTTTTGTGTATCTGTGATACTTTTAGTGGGTTTTTATTCATAAATTGTAACCTATCCACACGAACCCTAGCTTTGTCTGGGTCACTAAAATACTTGACGACTTTATTATTATCTATGAATAAAGCCTCATCACTTTTATTAGCAACAACCTCTTTATTAAATACTTTTCTCACCTCATTATATGATTTAGTGTTACCAGTATCATACCATTTAAAATCTATAACTTTAACTTGTGATAAACCACGGAAACCAGAATCAGCTTGGTATTCGTGTAAATCGTCTTTGTGTACAAAGTGTCCGTTTTCTTTATTTTCTAAAGATGACCAAAACTTATCATATTCAACCACACCAGCTATACCAACATACGCACTAGTCCCTTTTCCATAATATAAATCTTCAAGATAACCATCTTTTGATTTAATTAAACAATAATTTGAAGACTCCTCAACTCTAACATCTGAAGCTCCAATCCAGTTTTCTGATACAAAGGTAAAAGCATCATCATAATTCCAGTCAGTAAGTATAGTATCAACCGTTGTATAAATAAAAGGTTGTTGTAACTCTGATTTACAACACAATAAACTATAACCTGGACCAGAACCAGAACCATCGTAATTATCAACATTAACATATGTTATTTTTTTATTAGGATAGACATCTGATAGATATGATTTTATTTGTTCACCCTCATAACCTAGTGCTACAACCACTTCAACCCTATCATCAAAATTGTCTAAAACGTGTGATATTACTGGTTTATTTTCAATTGGTAACAAGGCTTTGTGTAAACCATCAACACCCTTATTTCTAGTACCTTTTCCAGCACCTAAAATACACAATTTAAAATTAAAATTTAAATCTGTTTCACAATCTGTACAAATACGTAACCAAGAATTATTAGCTCCGAAATCAGTATAGTATCTTACTTTATCATTACAATTTGGACAATACGTTGTTCTCATTAGTTTCCTTCGTGTTCACTTTCTATTTTACCACTACCTCTATCAGAGTCATCTTCAAATCTAATACAATCATTTAGATGAGCAGTTGAACATTCTAAAGCTGTATAATCTGTTACTGCTATAACTCTATGTTTAGTTTTCAATGGAACACACCAACCTTGACCAGGTTCGTAAATTCTTGACTCCATTGTTCCATCTTCTTTTTCTAAAAGAACTTCGGCTTTTCCTTCAATCACATAATTAGTTTCTACTTTCTTTTCATGCCATTGTAAACTACTTTGAAAACCTGCTTTCATGTGAATTAGTTTATAAGCATAGTGTTCATTTAATTCTAACCACAATTCGTGTCCCCAAGGTTTATCAACTCTATAAGAGCTGATATCCAATCGATGTGATTTATTTTCATCAATCTTATCTTTATATTCTTCTAACGCTTCTTTTACCCAAGCGTCTTTTATGTGGTCATATTTTGACATCACCTACTCCTTTGTCTCGTTCTAAGTTAATAGCAATAGCAGTGTTACCAGGTCTGTCTGGTTTTAAATCATTAATTAAAACTCTAGCACCACCACCAATTCCCATAATTAATTTGTCATAAATTATACCAGCTCTTCTTAATTGAGCCTCAGTTGATTTTCTCATACCCTCTTTTCTACCAGTTGTTAGGATAATCATGTGTCCCGCTTTATCCCACTCCCATAGTTTTTTTAATGTTCCTGGTAATGGTTCCATGTCACTATCCATACTATAGTTACCATTTTTAGTTGCAGTGTAAGGGTAAGCACATAAAGTGCCATCTATGTCACAAAATATAGTTTTTGGTTTATGATTCATAACTTTCTCTTTAATATAATTATATTGATACTGTGTCAAATTAAATTTTATTTTTTCCGTTCCAATTTTCTAACCAACTTTTTTCTGTATAATATTTTTGGAATCCTGTTTTAGCTATATCACTACACTCTTTATAAAAATCTATATCATCTCTAAGTCTTATAGCTATCTTTTTAGCTTCTTGTAAATCTCCTACTTCAACCATTGTATTACTATGTAACAACTCTTGTGTATCTAATCCACGATATCCGATACAAGGTATCCCATGAAACGCACAATTCATCGCAAAAGTTCCAGCGGCGTGTGTTCTCATCAAATGTATACCAATATTATATTGAGATAAATTATCAATCCATTCTCTCCAACTCATATAAGGTAAATAATTTATATCCTCAATCATACTTTCTTGTTCTTGTTTTCTACCCATTGACGGAGCGTATATTGGGTCTCCTATCTCTCTAGCTATTATATAAGAATCAAATCCACCATACCAACTAACAAAGTTACCACCAATAAGAGTTGAGTTACCAGATTCACTTCTTGGGTGTAAACCCTCTGGTATCATTAAACTTCTCATAACTCTAATATCTTTACAACCCAATCCTTGGTAGTATTTAATATCAGAATAATTATGACAATATATCCAATCAGCTTCCATCAACGTATTATAGTAATGAAATTGTTTATCAATAGTATAATCTTGAAAATACCAGTGAGGGCCCTCTTGCATAACACTCACATTATCACACACACTTCTATATTTATCTAAATCAACTTGTGGGTTATTTTTTGGTATTATGATTATACCCAAATCAAATTTTTCTTGTGGTATAACGTTGAGATTATAATGTGGAGCTTTTAAAGCCATCATCCATGCATATTCAGTCCTAGCGTTCTCAAAATTTCTCGGAATGTGTCCATTAACTTGTGACTCTGAAAAAAATACTACTCTCATGTATATAACTCCTCGTAAGTTCTCTTCATCCAATAACTAGCGTCCCTGTTCATGGGATTTTGTGGTATAGCGTTAAAGTGGTAAACATAACCAGCTTTAAATAAATTATCTAAATTATCATCCCACCAACAACTATCGTGAATGTATAATAAATTTTTTCTAACTAAGTCTTGTAAGTTATAACAATCAGGTAATATTTTAACATCAATATTATTTTTATTTAACATAAAATTTAAAATAGTTTGGTCTGTAGCTGTTTTTAACTTTTCAATAGAACTTTGAATTTTTTGTTTATTTTTAGAATAGTAATTTTTCATCTCTGTAAAAAAGGGTTTGTGATTTTTGTTTAATATTTGAAAACCCCCATTTATATATCTCCATGGTTCTAACCTCTCACCATCAAATAATAAATCACCAAAACCATTTATACTTCTTATAACCCATTCATAGTCACCATCATTCATGACACCAGAATACTGATTCTCAGTTAATTTAAAAAAATTAGGACACTCTGGGTGAACAATAGTATCAGCGTCAACCATCAAAACTTGGTCATAACTAATATTATTTGAATCTAAAATATCAAATAAGTAATATCTCTGCCAAGTTATCTTCATCACATCTACTGGATACAGTAAATCTTCCCAAACTAACAATTCACAATCATTTCTATCACAAAACTTTTTCCAACTTTGAATAGAATAATTATAAGAACTATTTCTACCATTACCCAAATCAATGTTAGGAATAAACACTACATTTTTCATCTTATTTATTTCTTATAATTATATAATTTCGTTTACCATCACCTCTATGTGAAACACTTTTATCTTTAATATTATCATTTTTTAAAATATCAACTATATCATATTTTTTTGATATCAATTGTTTATATTCCTCCAAAGTAGCTCCAAAACAATCTACAGAACCACCTAACCCACCATCACATATATCATCATATTCAATGATACACAAACCAGTTTTATTTAGACAAGACATCCAAGTATCTAAACATTCTTCTGGTTTCCAAGAATGGTCAAATGAATTTGAATAAATAATATCAACGTTATTAATCCACTCATCCTTTACATCGTGAAAATCCCATGTAATCGTGTGGTTTGCTCCAGGTTGTTTTTCTTTTATTAGTCTATCTTCTACACCAGACATTATCTCTGTTCCAATAACTTGTAAATCATCATTATCTTTACTATAAAAATCTAAAAAAACTTTTTGTTCCTCACCCCTACGAGTTCCATGACATAATATTAATTTTGGTTTAATATTAAAATTATCAGAGATATAACTTAAAACTAGTTTTTTAAGTGAGTTTGGGTCTACAAAACTATTTCCCCATTTTCTACTAGCAGCACCTTGTTGTTCTTTTTTATACTCATCATAACTTTTGTATTTATACACGTGTCCGTGACTTTTTTTATCATCACTCACAATATTTTTCTCCCATTTGTTCCGAATCTAAATTATTAAATGGAAAACCTTTGTGACTTTCCATTTGAAAAAACTTTTTAATACCATCCCAATCTTTTAAATCTCGTTCAGTTTTTTTGTTTTTTCTACTAAAATAAAATCTTGGTTCTAAAAAATTATAACCACCTACTTTAAAACTGTAATTTTTAATTAAATCATCGTCACCTTGTGCGTCAAATATCCTAAATTTTCCATGATTCTTTTGGAATATTTCTACCTTATCTAAACGTATAAACTTTTCTTCATTATTAAAAAGTTGTTCTCTAGCATCTGATGATATAACAATATCAACATCATCATTCTGTCTAATACCCATCAACGTTAGTATACCAGATTGTGTTATTGTAAATTCATCAACTGGTATATTAACTTTATTTAAGTTTTTAATGTTTTCAATTAGTGGACGAACTCTATGTATGTTGTCTCTTTCTCGTGGATTATCATATATTTGACTCTCTTTCATATAAAAAGGTATGTAAGATTTACCATTTAACAGTCTACCTATCATTGACATAGCTCTATGCCAACTATGTCTGATATATCCATTGTCAAATTCAACTGGGTGATTTTTTAAAAAACTTTTAATTTCATCATCATTCATCATTTCTAATGATTCATAATATTCCTTAGTCATATTTTCCCAACCCAACTCGTGATGGTCTCCGACATTTTTTCTAAACTCAGCTATCATACAATTGTAATACTGCCAATTAGATGGATTTAATTGAGAAGTAACACTATTTTTTTTGTGAAATTCTATAACATCCTTTACCGTTTTTAGTTTGGTGTCTTGAGTAATAATTTCTTTTCCACCACCACCACCTGATAACTCCATATTTAAAAAATAATCAAGACTGATAGGTTGATAACTTACATAATTATTTTTAGTCTCTTTACTTTTAACTTGTCTCCACTTCTTCATCAATTTAAACCATTTATTATTATCTATGTCCTCGTTTATATAATTGAAATCTAATTTATTTTTCCAAGAAACATAAGGAAAACTTAATTGGTCTCTTTTACTTCCATACTTAACTTCAGTCCACCAGTCTTCCATGGTTTTAACTATTGTTGGATTGTTGTGTCTTCTAATTAATATCGTATTTCTAGCCTGTCCATTATTTTCTGGATAACCGTCTTGTCTGTAACGTTCTACTTGAGAATTAATTACATCTAAATTATCTTTGTAGTGTTTTCTAGGATGGTTGTCTCCTAACCACTTTATAAATTTAGCTTCTTCATAAATACATTTTCTAACATTTAAATTACCAGTTGTAGTTATACCACAAAACTCGTGATTAAAAACGGCGTAATCTTTATCTGATAAATATTCATCGACTAACTTGTTAATATCACTCGTAATTTTTACATCACCATCGACCCAAACACTAATATCATAATCTTTTAGATATCTATGTGGTAAAATTTTAGGTTTCTTTGAGTCTCTAGCTCCACCATATATTTTTGGGGTATGAACTACTTTCCAAGTATCAGATTCATAATCAGGATTATCAGTAAAACATAAGAAATCCCATCCGTCTAGTTTTACACTAGGTTCGTGTAAATAATACTCTGAACCAAATATTGAAGTGTATATAACTTTTTTATTCATTCAATAGACCTTTTAATTTTTGTGTATTTACTCTGATTGATGGTGATATCCGTTCACCACCACCACTATTTATTGTTTGATATTGTGATACAAAATCATAAACTGTTTTAGTCTCACCAGCTAAATTTATAACACCAACCTCATCTTTTAATTTTAATATCAATGGTGCTATATCTTCGTGAGTTATAGAACTTCGATAAACATCATTAAAAGCTATCTCATGTCTAAAAGGTATATCACATAAAGCACATCTTAAAATTAGTGAGTTAGGTATTAACCTTGTTACACATTCACCACCTAACTTAGACCATCCGTAATTATTTGATGGTTTAACTGGAGAATCTTCACTCATCAAACCATCACCATCATACACAAAATCTGTAGATATGTAGATAAACTTTATTCCATATTTATGACAAATTTTAGCTACGTTACTAGTACCAACTATATTTACTGACAAACTATCAATAGGATTAGAATCATTTATCTCCATTGGTTTTGTTAAAGCCGCAGTGTGAATTAAATACCTTGGTTTATTAGGTGTGACTACGAATTTTTTAATAACATCTGATACCACGTACTCATCTGTTATATCCATATTTTTTCTCGACAAGGATACTATTGGTGTGTCGTCAGTTGATAACTTAACTAACTCAGAAGCTAGTGTTCCATTTCCTGTAACTAAAATCATTTTAGAATGTCTACGTTTGGTATATGTGTTATGAATTTTCCACCATTGTTTAAATGTTCTTTTTCTTTATTTAAAATTTCTTTCTTATAATTCCAAGCACCTAAATAAAAATAATCTATGTCTTTAACTTTGTTTGGATTATAAGCTTTAATTTGGACATTTGTGTTGGGAATCCATTTATTATTTTTTAATGGTGTAGTGTCCACGACATAATCTATATGATTATTATTAAGACCACACATATTCATAACGTTTGTAAATTTAGCTGTGGCTCCATAACCCACTATAGATTTATCTTTTTGTTTTAAGTCCTCTAACAAATCTTTTATATCATCCATATTTTTTTTCATAGTGGACATACACTCTTTTAATTTATCAAAGTTATCAACACCAAACTGTTTTTCATTTCTTAAAAATTTTAAATTAACATTATGTTCATGATTAGCTTTTTCATTACAAATATAAAATCTATAAGTACCACCATGAACTGGGTATAACTCTAAATCAAAAACTCTCATACCAAGTTTCTCTACGATATTTCTAACAGAAAGATATGAAAAATAAGATTGATGTTCATGATAAAATTGGTCAAAGGCGTTATACTCTAGAACCTCTAAAAAAGATGGTGTCTCTAAAACAAACACACCATCATCTAATAATGATTCTTTTATCAACTGTAACGTCTCTTGTAAGTTCTGTACGTGTGAAACAGTATTGGATGAAAATATTAATGAAAATCTACCGTTTTCCGAAACCACTTTTTCTTGAGTGGATTTATTCCAAAAATCACCGTAAGTTTTAATACCCATTTTATTAGTTAAATCTGAAAAGTTTGTACAAGGTTCTACCGCTACACTTTTATCGTTGGGAAAGTGTTTAATAAAAATACCACTATTAGAACCAATTTCCAAAGTCAACTCTGGATTAAATTGTTTTTGTAAAGATAAAGCGGCTTTCTCAAAGTGGTTTAACATTGTCATTGACCTAGAGGAATCATAAACATAAGTTGAATTAAACATTTTTTTAGAGTTCACATTATTCTCAACTCGAACTAATTTGGTATCATCATCAAAAACAACTTTTAAATCATACAAATTTGGTTTGTCATTTACACTTTCTAATAAATCATTAGACAAAGCTATGTTTTTAAATTCTATTAGTTCACGATACACTACAGATAAGTCCTTCCCAATCTTTCAAGATTTTGTTCATTGTTTTCTCGTACCTAGTACCAGTTGGTTGACCCAAATACTTTTCTACTTTTAAAACGTCTTTTTCTATATATTCATCTACGGCTTTTTTAATCTCTGGAAATAAACCGTAGTCATCAAAAACTATTAGTGGTTTGTTAAATGTTTTTATTGAATTATCAATATCACTTTTTACGTGTTTATAATCATGAACACAATCTATAAAAACCACATCTACTTCTTCAAAATCCCACGGTTGATTATAAACATCTTTAATAACAAATTCAATATTATTTCTATCATAATTTAGTTTTTTAGATTTTTCATGTCTATCTGAAAGTGTATCCACAGCTATAACTTTTTCAAATAAAAAACTAAGTATTCTACTTGAAGCTCCTAAAGAGGAACCAACCTCTAATATTTTCATATTTTTATATTTATCATCTCTAAAGTAATCGATGAAGTCAGACTTCCATTTTAAAGAGGTTGTTGTTTTTGATTCAGTCTTATCTGGTAAATTTCTTAGTATATCTACTTTAAAATAATCATCCTCTAAAACATAATTAATATTGTCATTATTAGCATAAACCTCTTCATCAATTACATTTTGATTTAATGGAAAGACTCTCTGTACTTGAAATACCTTAGAATTACCAGATACACAATCTAAAAATCCACAATGATTACCAATGTTTATTTTAGCTTTACTTCTAATGTACAACTGTAACCTAGTATCCATATTTCTCATATCTAAACAACCATTAAAATTAAATGGTAATTCTTTTTTTGGTTTATATGTCCAATAAAAATATGGTAGTTTATTTTTATCTAACAACTTTGTTATTATTTTTTTATTAGTCTCTTCATCATATCTACCACCTTGACTTTCAAATCTATTTGAAACTAACAGAGCTCCAAAATCACTACCACCAACTACATCATTTATTATTTCATCACCAAGTTTTATTTCCTCATCTGAAAAATATAAATCAGGTGAAACATCAATCATCTCATTTGGTTCAAACTGCCAAAACTTTAACATTTGTTTAGCTAAAGGTATATCTTTTCTTCTATCATTATAGATTCTGTAGTGGTCGTGGAATACCTCACCTATCATAAAATCTTTAAATCCATCAATATAAGGATTATTATCAAATATATAATGAACGTTATTAAAGGGATTATCCCAAACACCCCAACTATTTTTTTGTTCACCAAAAAGTCTTTCTAGTAGATTAACTGATGGAATATAAACTTTAGAGTTAGGATACTTTTCTTTTATTAGTCTTGGTAGTGATGAAACTATTCCCCAATCACCAATACCATGAGCGGTTCTCATAACCATAAATTCTTGTTTTTCAAGATACTCATCAGGAATTCTTAGTCCCTCTGATTCTTCAAAACCTAATCTATCCACGTTACCAACACTATAAAGTTTGTTGTCAACTATTCTCCAAAAAATCATAATCCCTCGTAAAACTTATTTTGTTTCTCTTGTTTGTCTATTGTTTTGGGATGATATAGACTCAATGTTTCATTTGGTGGTAA
>CEOA01064866.1_pt1 | contig 11046 bp, 2 predicted proteins | sample 530251 | NCBI WGS metagenome assembly CEOA01 (sample SAMEA2619838, study PRJEB7988) | marine metagenome | biome: marine biome (ENVO:00000447); feature: surface water layer (ENVO:00002042); material: "saline water (ENVO:00002010), including plankton (ENVO:xxxxxxxx)" | depth 5 m
CTTCCGAGTAGCCGCGCCTTTGTGTATGGCTTTCAAAGGCGTTTTACCTTCCGATTTATGGGAAAGGTATGACTGCGCGGGAGGGCAGCAACTACTTGAACTTGATTTAGTAGTAGCAAATGAAATAAATGACCGTATAGGTGAAGCAACAAAAGATGCCAAGCGTGATGGTAAATCTATGGTTGCTAGGCGCAACCAAAAACGCGAACTCTTAAACAACAATAAAGACCTGTTCCAAGCGTTGAGAGATGCGAATGTTCCGATTGTGGGCAGTAATGAAAGTGGGGATAGTGAATGATTGAACTTTTCCCCTCATGGATAATAGCAGTAGTATTCGCTGCGACCATGCTTGTTAATCGTGCTGGCGCATCCCGTGTTTTCTTCGATGTTATCGGTGTATTTTACGGTAACAGAATGTTAAAAGATGCTAAGGCACAGTTCGCAACTCTAAATTCACTTGCTCTTGATGGGTTGTCCGGTATTGAAGATGCTGCTTCGATGTTTGGCGCAAAGATGGCTGCTCTAACCGATGACGTAATACCTATTGCTAACAGAATCGCAGATGCGCGTATTGAGTTTGAAAAGTTCGTAGAGTCTGCTGACGATGCAGATAAAATAGCCCGTGAAGTAGTTGAGATAGGTCAAGGTTTTGGTTTCACAGCCGACCAAGCATTGATGGCCGCAGCACGTATGGCGCAGTTGTCTTCTGTTGTCGGTCCCGATGTTATACCTACTGCTACACAAGTAGGTATGGAATTTGGTTTGATTGGTGGCATGGGAACAGAAGAGGCCATGACCAAACTAATCAACTTACAACAACAAACTAACTTTATGTTGGGAGAAAATACATTAGAACAATTCCGCGCTATGGATGCAGAAGAACAAGCCAACGTTGTTAGAGAAAACAGTATAGCGACTCTTGACCAACTAAACACAATTGAAAACAGAAGCGCAGCAACAATGCAACATATGACTTTCGTTATGAATCAGTTTGCGTCACAGGCAGATTTGGCAAATGAAAGCATAGCAGGTATGGCTGCCCAATCCGCTACTTTGATTGAGGCTGGTGAAGAACAAGGAAAGGCTGGTCGTGCGCTAAAACAAATCTACGCTAGGTTGGGTGCTGATACAAGCGGGGCTGCTAGTGAAATAGAAAAGTTAGGAGTTGCTACAAGAGATTCAAACGGCGATATGAGAGCATTAACACAAATAGTAAATGAACTTGCTCCCGAATATGCTAAGTTGAATGGTGAACAAAAAACAAATCTTGCTATTGCAGTAGCCGGTACTCATCATTATGCGCGTTTCTTAAAATTGATGGAGAACAATGAAAGAACACAGGAGTTAATGATACAATCTACTTTAGGTCTTAGCCCGGCTATGGATGAAGTAAATATTAGGTTACAAAATCAAGTTACTGTTCTTAGAGAAGCCGAAGCAGAATTAGATAGATACAAAGGCACTCTCGGTGATGCACTTACGCCTTCTGTTATTATGGCTACGCAAGTACAAGCAGAATACAATAAACAACTAACTTCTGTGTTTGCTGGTAGAGGCGGTGATTTCTTAAACAACTTATTCGGTGTTTCTAAAGTAGTTCAAGATACTGCTTCTGGTTTTTTTCAAAATTTCGTTAATATTGTTCAAATGAACGTGGCTCTTGCGACACAAAAAGTTCTTACTGCTTCTTTACGGGGAGAAGAAATGATTAGAGAAGATTTTATGTCTAGTAAATTAAGAGGTCGTCAAAGATTTAATAATTTAATAAACACAGAATTAGAGGAACAAAACCAAAAATCAGCACTTGCCGGTATGATAGCAAGAGATTTGTTGATAAACACAGAAACTAGAGCGATGATGGAAAGAACTGTAACTGATGAACAATTAAATCAAATGAAAAATGATTTGGCACGACAAGTATCAGAACAAAGAAGACTAGAAAATGAACAAGATATAATGCAATTTGAAAGGCAAAAAACTAAGGAACAACTCGCTAGACTTTCCCTTTTGCTTAGAGAAAATGAAATAGAGCAACAAATAACACAAGAAGCAGCAGAACAGGCTCAGTTCGCTGCTGATGACGCAGCATCAGATTTAGATAAGCACAAAACGATGGATAAAAGAACAAAAGAGGCTAAACAACTTGAAGCGAGTGCAAATGCTCGCTTAGATTCATCTATGAAAGAAATACAATTAGCCGAACAACAATTAATAATTTTACGCGAACAACATGAAGAAATGTTAGAACATGAAATGAGTTTGGAACGATTAAAAGCAGATGATAGCGATAGATTAGAGTTAATAACTTTACAACTAAACGCTTTAAAAGAAAGAAATAAAGAATCTGCTGCGGAAATAGGTCATATTATGGCAAACAGAGAAGCAGAAAGACAAAGAGTAGCGACTCAATCACAATTGGACGACGATGAAAAAATAGAAAAACAGGCACTTGCATATGGCAAACAGGCTGTTGCTGGACAACAACTTGCTATGTCCATGATGGCTGCTGGCTCCGCTATGATGATGTTTTCAGGCGCAACAGATAATGCAGAAGATAGGCAAAAGAGAATGCGAGTTGCTATGGTGTTGATGAATACCGCTATGATACCACAAATACTTAGTATGGCAAAACTAAGTAAAGAAATGGGCATAGGCATAAATTTAGAAACAATTAAGACGCTTGTGATGAAAAATTCAACAGTAGAAACTGCAAAGGCAACAACTGGCAATACTTTACTCGCTGGTTCATACACAGCAGTAGCGACAGCAGCGCGGGCGGCGGGCGCGGCGGCCTTTAGTGCGAGTAAATCTATCGCAAAGTCTTTAGCACCGATGGCTGCTATGATTGGAATTGGTTATCTTTTGACAGGACTTATGGAAAGGGCTGGTGTGTTTGGTGATGCAGAATTATTTAGTGAAGAAGGAACTGCTAGCATACAAGATACAGCAGAGGCTTTTGACAATAATACTAAATCAATAACAGAATTGGCTAATGAAATAGTAGAATATCAAAATGAACTAGACAGAATTGTTGATTTAGAAGGGCAGCAGTATGAAGATAGAAGAACTCAACTATTAGATTTGATTGCTCTAAATCAAAGATTGATTGGTGTCGTAGGAAGTCAAGTAGCAGAAGAATTAGGTTTTCAACAGGCAGCAGAAACTTTATTTGCTTTGGAAGGTCAACTAGGTGATATAGAACAAAAGTTTGGTGCTTTTGACCCTGAAACAGGTACTTTTAAAGAGTTCTCTGATGAGTTTGGTATATTAGAGAACATTGGGCAGATAATGAATCGTAGTGATAGATTCATGAAAGAAGAATTAGACGCATCAAGGATAGAAGCGCAACGACTGAGTAATGAAATAAATATTTTATTAGCCAGTAATGCAGATTTCGCTGAGTTTATCGAAACTAACGGTGTTACTAGCCTTGAACAGTTTATAGAAGCACTTGCTCAAAACGACAGAGAATTAGGAAATTTACAAGATACACTTAATGGCTCAGAAGGAGATTTAGGTGCTTTCAATTCAGAAATAGAAAATTCCATACAGTTGTTTGATGAATTTAACAACGCTAGAGAAGAGTTGTTCTTTGGTTTCAAGGCTGGTAACGTCACTGGTGATTTGGTAAAGCAGATAGAGCAGAAGGGCGTTGAAAACTTTGTAGCCAATACTGAGATAATTATGACTAACAATTTCAACGGTATGACTACCGACCAAGTAGCAGATGAAATTTTGAGAAAGATAAACGAGAGAGCGGTAACTAACGGTATAAACGTAAGTCCAGCGTAAGTGAAGTGGTGAAGGCATGGTAAGAAGTACAACATTAGATTATCAATTCATGCTGGCTGGCTACTATGACGATTTTAACGGTGCTAGAGCCATTCCTAACGACGATAACGACCCAACCCTTACCGCAGCCTATGACAGCGATAAAACCCACTACGGCAATCCTATGAATGGAGAGGCTACTCTCAATCCTCGTTACCGTTGGGCTTTGCCTGATAGAAACCAAGTAGCAGGTCAAGATAAAGTAGTATCTGCTACATTCTGCTACATAAAAAGCGTAAGCCCCGCAGAATGGCTTACCTACGACATCAACAGACAAAGCCCGGAAAAGTGGGAAGGTAGAGCGCAACTACAATATCCCGACAGTCATGTAGCAAACAAATATCGATTCAATAACTCTGGTAGTGATGGTTACTTATTATTTTGTAATGGTCATGATACAACTGGCTCTTACTACATACCAACAGGTGATTACGACTCTACCTTTGGTAGAGAAGAAAGGCAGCCTTATACTATTGAATACTACGATGATGGTACAAGCACTAGCGAAAGCAACGCAGGGGAACTAGACACAATAAATCCGTCATCAGTAACTTATATGCAACGCGCTCATCTAACAGGTTGCTGGATGGCAGAAAGAAACTTTGATTTTAACCACTTTACAACTCCTTCTAGCGATACGGTAGAAACACCTAGACTTCACTATATGCCACATCGTTCTCCGTCCGGTATGCCTTTTTTGTGCATACAAACTTATTTCAAAGATAATGCAAACATAGTAGTAGATAGTGAAAAAAGACCTGCCATAGCATATGATGGAATGCTAAACAGTAGACAAGATAACGATACCTTTGGAATAAGATTTGCTATTCAATCGTTGTCTATGGGTAATTTAGCACAAAGTTATGTGGCAAACTCACCAAAACTTACAATACAAATAGGTTTTCCGTCTTCTATAACACCAACAGGAGAAAAAGGTTTTTCAGAAAATACAAATACGGCTGCTATCGAATGGGAAATAGATTTAGGTGCTAGTACCGCAGCCAACAACGGTTTAGGCGGTACATATGATTATCATAATCAGATAACAACTTGGGACGGGTCTACATACAACCCCGCATCTTTATGGATTGACCTTGAGTTTCAGATAGACTACACAAACAATAGATTTACTGTCTACAAAGACGGTACTGCTGTAAAAAATACTAGCGGTACTGATGGGCCTTTTGCGATGAACAACAACGGAGATACTGGCGCGGCGTTTTTACCTAGTGCTATGAAGGGCTGGCAAATTATTGTAGAAGAAGGGACTAATGCTGCTAATGATAATCATTACACTCTTATGATAGATAGAGTAGGTTTGTATCAATGTATGACTGAAAGAGCAGATGGTACTGTTTTGCCGCCTATAACAAACATGAAGATGAGTAATCCTGTCAATGGTACTTCTACCCTCAAAATAGATATTGCTGATGATGCTGCGATGAATACATCAAACGGACAAATAGGTTTTCGTACCCAAGATTATAGTCATTTCTTGTCTAATATTTTTACCGGCACTGTTGCAGATTGGAATTTATTGTTTTTCTACAAAGGCATAGATAGACCCATATGGAGAGGACCGTTTCAAGGAATGACTGTCAATCAAACAGAAAGAAGTAGAACTCTAAGTTTGACCGCAAAAGACGCATTATCTGTAATGGATAGACAAGTTCCTTTGTGGGATTTGGGGCAACTAGGAGAAAACACAACAGAAAGTTCTACTGCTTACTGGAACAAAGAATCTGTTGATTTTAACAGCGCATTTTACATGGGCGCAACCGCACTTAGGACATTTAACTCTACGGTAGGTTTAGACAAAGATGATAGTTATTTAGTAAGAAATGACCAAAGAACACAGATTTATTCTGCTCATCCTATACAGATGTATAACAACGAAGATGTTGAGTTCGGTCCAAACGATTTACAAGAACAATACGAAGGGTTTGGTATTGTGGGTTTTAGCATAAGCAGACCTGCATCTGCTGGTGGCACTACAACAACAAAAGTTTTTCTCAATGGAGCAAGCCTCTATACAACGAGTAGTACAGTAAGTACAATAAGAACAACTTCTCACAATTGCACAAGTAAAAGTCCTAGTGCAGTATCTACATACACAAGCCCCGAAGGAGATACCAAACAAGTTCTTGATTTTGCTACTAGCGATTTAGCATTTGTCCCTCTTAGTGGAGTAGAGTTTATTTATGCTGGTAGATTTTGCCCAACAGGTCAAAGAATGACTTTAAGCACTGGAGTTTCTAGTTATTCACAATATATTAATGGCAAGTATAACTTGATTTTTGACGCAGACCCCGGATTAAAAGCAGGTGACGTTTTCTTTGTTCCTCCTGCTACCTTTGGGCATTTTAATAGTGGTAGTACCACTGATGACTATGACCAAATAACGAACAAACCACTAAAGGTTGCTTCTACAAAAACAATAGATAATACTTGGACTGTACCCATACCATTTCCTAACGCTGGTACTACTCAAACTATGTTTAGTGGTTTAGATGGAAGTCCATCTACCTTATTTGTTGTTACTGTAACAAAAGAATATGGTAGTAGTGGTGTTGAATATGGAACTTTTACAACAACAGGCGGTTTGACTGGTGATGTTAAAGGTGTTATATGTAGGGATTTCGGAACAATATCTCCGGCAAGCGGAACTTCAATAGCAACTAGGGCTATACATTCTACTTGGATGAGAGATTTAGCAAACTCTCTTTGGTTCAAGTATCACTTTGGTATTATACAAAATACTGCTGATGCTACTGGTACAATACAAGCGAATGTAACGCCTAACGCTACGACTGTACAGATAGATGCTACTTCTTATGGTCAAATATCACAAAACGCTGGTTTGGCTCAAATCACCAATACAGATGGCACTGTCGATACTTTTATATGGAGAAAGAAACTTACAACTGGCGGTAACTATTATCTTGTTGGTTGTTCTTTCATCAGTCAAACACATCTAAGTGGTGCGATTATCAATGTGGTTTCTACTAGCGACAGTTACAAACATTGTTGGCTTCTTTGGTCGGATATGAGAAATGATGGTAGAGCCGATGCTGATGGTAGCACAAGAAAAACAGAGTTTGGTATTATAGAACCTACGGTTGATAATTATAACGTAGAGTTGTTTTTCGTAGACCAAACTGATGAAAACGGAAACCCGGACTCTTTTACAGATTTGAAACTAGGTTCAGATGTAGATTTATGGGAAGTAGATGCTACAAACGACCCTTCTACTCAAGGTGCTTTTTCTAAACCGTTAGATTTTTCTACAACTACTGCTGTTACAAGTCTTGGGGATTCTAGTGGTGCTTTAGAATTGACAGTAGGTTCTGGTCATGGTGTTGTGGCGAATGACTATATCTATGTCCTTAACAGTCTGTATCATGACAAACTTTACGAGGTCGCTGGCGTATCTTCTACTAAAATAACATTGGGTGCTGCTACTTTTCAGCAAGCAGATTCTATGGGTACTGGTGGTGCTTTCTTCGTTAAGACGACAGGAAGCGAGGAAGAAGCACTTACTCAATATCATGATTGGGAAGACAAAGCAGGTGCTTTCTTAGTAGTAGATAGTTCTAAGTTCTTCAACCTAAATACAATAGTCAATAACGGTAAAAGTGGGCAAAGTGCTGGAGGTAGAACCGACCTTGGGGATTATGTTGCTACTGGTGAAGGTTTCCCGGTTTTGATAGATAATTACTGGTCAGAGGCTATGGCTACGTACAAAACAGTAGAAGAACCTTATGGGCAACATCCCAATCAATTTAGACTTACTTCCGATGCTAGTACAGCAGATAGTAGTATTTTACAAAATGATAGACACATACGTTTGGCTGCCGGAGATGAGTTTCCTACTGCTGGTTTGGGTCGAGTCATAGCAAGAAAGGGAAGTGGTCAGAATCAGACTCAAACAATTGGCTACATTACTTGGGATGCTACAAATCAAACAAACTTTACAGGAAGTGTTACAAGTGTTGATAACACCGCGTCTGCTTTGACTAAAATAACTGATTCTTCTGCTGATTTTACAGAACTTAAGAAAATTGTAGATGCTGGTCATCAACCATTCATTATTAACACGACTCAAAGTAATGCGTTAGGGATAATTGTCGCTTGTCCCTCTACCACTGTTATTCATGTTGCTACTGTCTCTAGTATGACGGCAGCAACTTATGGCACTTATAGTAATATTGCTGGCTTTACCGCCGCTAGTAGTGACGGATATATTATACCCCCACAACTTGTTAATGTTTTTGGCTCTACACTATCTACACAATCTATCACTACCACATCTTCTCCTTCTACATTAGAGCAAGCATTGGTGGCCGATAAAATGGCTTTTGGTAGTGAATCTAAAATACACTTCCCAAGTATGGTTATAGGCACAGGAGATAGTCAGTATGACTCTATAACTGTTCTGAATTCTGTCTCTACACAACATATGACTAGACTTATGATGAGAGTCACAGGGTTTGTAGAATCACCAAACATAGGGACTTACTTTGAGAGTGACAAGATGAGAATGTTGTTCAACGCTGGTTTGATGAAGACTTGGCTACCACGTACTAGAATTACTGCCATGCACGATATAGCAAATGTACCTAACACTACAATCATGACCACAGATGGCACTACTACGGCGGCATCGCAAGATTCGTTTGGTTCGGTCTTTGATGCTAGGACTAAGACTATTTTTGCGATTGTCAAGGGAACACAAGAGGGTAGTGGAGTAGGTAGAAGTCTAGGCGTAGCACAAACATTCTCATATCTAGTAGGTAGAGATTCAAGAATAGAATTACGACCTAAGTACAATAGTGGTTATTTGTTTGATAGAAGTAATCTGATAGTCAGTACTATGAAAGCCGACTCTGCCTCCGTAGTGACTAATGTGAGAGTGTATTACAACAATGGTAAGGCGTTTGCAGACTTCCCTACACCAACTGTTTCAGATACTACTAGATGGCAAATAGTAGAGCATCCTAGTATCATAAATAGTAGAGAAGCGCAATCAATAGCAAAGCATACATTTGAAAAACTAAAGGACAGTAGAATATCTATCACCGCATCTCCAATACTACAAACAAGCAGTCAACACACAACAGATAAAATGATGACAGGAGGCAGGTTTGGTTACATCGCAGATACCCATAGAGTTCTTGACCATCAAGACTATACTTACTCTTACGATTGGGCGCACGTAGCAGCCGGTTTCACTCCCTTCCCCGGCATGGTCAACGCTATGGATGGGAACCTCAAGACTAGCACAGACCTGTATCATCGTTATGGGCAGTCTGCTCCTTACACCTCTATCACCGCTACTAGCGCATCTGATATAGAATGGACGGACCAATACTATTTCTATGGTGCTAACAGTCTAAACTACGCATTACAAATAGTTCATGTGCCGGAAGATATGCCATATATTAGTGAGACAACAGGTAATGAAATGAGGCTGTTTGTAGGTCTTAAACCCGGTCAAAGCGGAACAGATATAGACAATGCTGAATTTGTTTTACTCATGCAAGACTATACTTTCTCTAACAGCGCAACTACTAATGGCTATACTTCTTCTACTGTCGCATCTTTGACTGCATCTGGTGGAAGTGGTCGTATATCTTCTTTGAATGTCAAAAATAGTGGTTTCTATGAGATGTCTATACCAACTTCTTATTCTTCAACTCTAGCGGGCGCAGGGGCTAAGATAGTAGTTTCTTTCAACGCTGAATATTGTCGCGCACTTCTAAGACATAGATGTGGCGACCCTACACACGCAGATATACTGAAAAATGCACACGGTATAACAGGATTCGCTACTAGCGTAATTACTGGTGGTAACGACAACAGTATTTTTCCTCTAGGTGGTAGAAGATACAGTGAGTTCGGTGATTTTGCTTACGGCAGAAGTGAATGGTATGCTCCTAGACTTCATATAGTCAATGATATGAGATTTATCCCCGGAACATTCGCAACATACACAGACCAAGGTTTGAATCTATCTAGCGAAGTCCTAACTATACAAAACGTCAACTGGAGTATAAGTGGTAGAGATACTAGCGATGTTACTTTAACTCTTGAAAGAGATGAATCGAGAGGTGCTGATAACATAGTCTCTTACATAGCCAGCAACACCATCAACCCTAGAACTGGCACTACTGGCGGCGGCCCACCTAATCCGCTTGCAGGTAGTTCCGGCTCAACAAACGTATCTGGTATGCCTGATGGTTTCGGCCCGTTACCTAGTGGACCCGCAAACCCATCCGCCTATCTACCGACTGGTGGCACTAAACCTACCCCCGCAGGTGGATGGAAAGACGGTGGTGGTGCAGGTCTACCGTCTGGTAGCGGTACTAACAATCTAACAGCAGGTGCATATGGTAACATGAAAGGTAGAATGAATCTCGATTCAGATAATTTTAGTCATCAATCTTCTTTCAACATTTTAGGTCAGAAGAGACAAGGGCCGAAGCCCGGTGCTATGAAAGAGGTATCGGCATTCAATAGTTATATGCCAGCCTCCGGTAACGCTACAAAAACAGATGACGGTATGGTGTTACCGGGCGTAGGTCATTCTGATAACACAGGTGATAAGACTTCATCTATTGAAGGAACTACTATTGTGCCTATCGACGCTTTGAACAACGAAATCAACATAACAGGAAAGGTAACTTGTTCGGGTAGTTTTGGTGCTGATGGACAAGTATCGGTTTTGACTGTAACTGCATTATGTATAGACACAGACACTACAATAACCAATACTGTAACAATACCAGTAGGTAGTAACAACAGAACAGTAGAATTACTACCAACTGCTTTGTTAGACGGTGCGGGTACATACGGTAACAAAATAAAAGTAACTGTAAGTCGCTCTCCCGATGCTGGTAGTGATACGGCAGACAATCATTCGGTAATAATACACAACATAGGTGTTTCTTTCAAGAGGTCCGCTTTCTTCTCTCCAAGTCTAGGAAGTGAATTCACTCCGTTTGAATAGGCTCTCTTAGTGAGAGGATTCTCTTTGCCTTTTCTCTACCTATACCTTTTACTTCCATGATAGATTTCTGTGATGTTCTCTTGTTGAGTATCTTAGGTATAGTCCCGAACTTACGAAGAAGTTCTTGAGCCATGTGTGGGGTTATGCCTTGTATCGAAGAGAGTACCTTTACTCGCGGGTCCAAATCAGATGTTTGACTAATCCTA
>CEOA01038909.1_pt1 | contig 11042 bp, 13 predicted proteins | sample 530251 | NCBI WGS metagenome assembly CEOA01 (sample SAMEA2619838, study PRJEB7988) | marine metagenome | biome: marine biome (ENVO:00000447); feature: surface water layer (ENVO:00002042); material: "saline water (ENVO:00002010), including plankton (ENVO:xxxxxxxx)" | depth 5 m
ATCCCTTCTGCGATGATGACAAACGAAGAATTGGTCACTGAATGTGCCAAGACGCAAGTTCCACTAATCATGTCCACTGGAATGTCAACGCTACAAGAGGTGGATGATGCAGTTAATAATGTTCTGAAACATACCGATAATCTTGTCTTGATGCATACAAATTCAAGTTATCCAACGCCAATTAATGAACTAAATCTGTCTCTCATTCCGTTTTTGGCAGAGAGATATGATTGTGTAATTGGATATTCGGGTCACGAACAAGATCTAGAGCCGTCAGTAGTCGCTGCTGTCCTTGGTGCCAAAGTAATAGAGAGGCACATTACTTTGTCTCATGATATGTGGGGTACCGATCAGAAAGCGAGTCTGGAAGTAGTAGCAATGGATATGCTCTACAAGAGAATTAAGAATATTAATATTATGATGGGAAGTGGCGAAAAGACCGTTACAAAGAGTGAAGTGGCAGTTAGAAAAAAATTGAGAGGATTATGATGTTTTCTATTAGAGGAAAGAAAAGAGCAATTTACGTGGATATTGATGATACGATCTGTGAAACTCCAGAAGATGCCCTCAAGGGAGGTGCTCTTGATTACTCAAAGGCGCAGCCATACGAAGACAGGATCGAGATGATTAACCACCTGTTTGATAGTGGAAACACAGTAGTGTACTGGACAGCCAGAGGCACAGGAACAGGCATTGATTGGAGAGATGTGACGGAGAGACAATTTCAGCAATGGGGTGTAAAATATCACATGCTTCAGTTTGGGAAGCCAATTTATGACATCTTCATTGACGATAAGAATATGAATTCTGATATCTTTTTTAAATTGATGCAAGATGAAGGAGAAGAGTAGTGACTTTGGATGAGTATTATAAACATTACCTTACTTTACACCAGCACCATATGTGTCGCCGTATGCACTTTATCGGACAAATAGTTACACTATTATTTACATATTTTATAATTGTTAACGGGCTATGGCTTCTTGTTCCGGTAATTCCATTTATTGTATATCCATTTGCTTGGAGCGGACACTATTTCTTCGAAAAGAATAAGCCGGCGGCATTCACTGACCCAGTCAAGGCAAAAATCTCTGACTGGATCATGTTTAAAGATATTTTGATTGGGAGATTATCCGTATGATTAAACTACTACATGTTAATGACTATAAGGTGAACACAGCGGATTTTAGTCCATTGCTCAATGATCCGATTGTTGAAAGATTTGAAAAACAGATCTGTGAGTTTGTCGGCGCAAAATATGCGTGTTCACTTCACAGTGCGACCATGGCAATCTTTTTTACTCTACTGGAGCAGGAGAAGCAAACTATTGATATTCCTAGCATTATTCCACCAGTTGTGCCAAATGCGATTATAACAGCAGGACACAAGGTTAATTTTGTAGATAATATTGATTGGGTTGGAAATTCTTATGTTTTGAAGCAGTTTGACGATTATAAAATTATTGATTCCGCACAGCAGTTAGATGAGAATCAATTTAAACAACAGGCAAACGATGAAGACTTAATGATTTTTAGTTTTTATCCAACAAAGCCAGTTGGTTCAATTGATGGTGGAATGATTGTCTCAAATGATAAGGAAAAGATTGATAGATTGAAAATGCTAACCAGATACGGAATGAGTCAATCAAACAATAGTTGGGAACGAAAGATAATCATGCCGGGGTGGAAGATGTACATGAATTCTGTACAATGTTACATTGCGCAGAGAAACTTCAATAAATTGCGAAAGAAGCAAGAACGGTTTGATGAAATAAGAAATTATTATAATTCAGAATTTAATCGAACAAATAACAGTCGTCACTTGTACAGACTCAATACAGAGGGTAACAAGACCATGATTGAACATTTTAAGACTAAATTAATTCAATGTGGTATACACTACTCTGCTCTTCATTTAAATCCGGTGTATAATCCTCACCCCGTTTCCCTATTACCAAAATCTGAATTTGAGCATAGAACAACATTTAGCATTCCATTTCATGAAAATCTAACTGATGAGGATGTTGAGTATATTGTTAAGGAGGTTAAACAACATGTTATCGCACCATATTCAGGATAGAGGCACTCTTAGTTATGTTGACTTTGATGACCTCAACTTTAAACCGCAAAGAATGTACTTCATTTATGGGGTTCCAAAAGGCGAAGTCAGAGGAAAGCATGGTCATAAAAAAGACAAACAATACTTGACATGTGTCAAGGGACAGATTAAGGTAAGATTGACAAGCAAATCTGGAACAAAAGAAGTGACCCTCAACAAAGGAGAATCAGTTTTTGTTGATTCCATGGTATGGGGGGAACAGCAGTATATGACTGGAGATGATGTAATGCACGTATTGTGTTCTACTAAATTCGATAAAGATGATTATATTTATGATTTGTCCGAGATCATCATTGGAGAAATCAATGGCTAGATGTTTAGTTACCGGTCATATGGGCTATATTGGCTCCAAGGTGTATAGTCAATTAATCGCAGATGGTCATGAAGTTGTTGGCATTGACAAGAAAGATGGTAATGATATTTTGGACATTATGAGAGAGGACTCTGATGGAAAATTTCACCCACACTATTTCGATTTTAAGCCAGAATATGTTTTTCATTTAGCAGCCCAACCAAGAGTTGCGTTTAGTGTAGATGATCCTGTTTTTGCGATGCGGAATAACGCATTAGTCACATCCTTGATGTTGAATTTTTGTCGAAAAGTAGGCTCAGTTAAGAGATTTATTTTTTCAAGTTCCTCTTCGGTGATTGGCAATGGTCACGGTCCAGAGAGTCCATACGCATTGCAGAAGCAATATTCTGAAAAAGAGTGTCGCATGTACAATCAGTTGTATGGATTAGATACCGTTTCTTTGAGGTATTTCAATGTGTATTCTCCAGATCAGCCTCATGACGGTCCATACACAACAGCAATTGCTAATTGGATGGAGTTCATAAGAGCGGATAAAATTCCCTATATCACTGGTACCGGCGAACAGAGAAGAGACATGGTCAATGTGAAGGACGTTGTTTCGGCAAATATGTTTGCAATGAATTATGTCGGTGCTTTTGGCGGAAAAGTATTTGACGTTGGTACTGGCGATAATATTTCACTAAATGAGGTAAAAACAATTATACAATCAGTGTTTCCCGCAATACAATTTGATTATGTTGAGGAGAGACTTGGAGATGTTATGCTGACAAAGGCAGACCCCGGGCCTCTACGGCGATTGGGCTGGACAGCGCAAGTTGACATTACAACTGGCCTGACTGAATGCTTTGAGGGGTTATTATGACTGATATTGAGCCATCAATTGGCATTGTTGGGTTGGGCTTTGTTGGGACGGCAGTCTATGAGGGATTCAAGGATTATTTACAGGTCTATACCTATGATAAATTCAAAAAAGAGGTGTCAAACTGTCAGAATTTGATACACATTTGTCACCAAACCAAAATAATTTTTATCTGTTTGCCTACGCCAATGCGTGAGGATGGCTCTTGTGATCTCTCTATTGTCACTGATACGGTTCAACAAATTGATCGCTATTGTGATGGCCATGTAATTGTGATTAAGTCAACGGTCCCACCCGGCACCACTATTAAATTGAACGAAGTTTGTAAGAATAGTCAAGTTGTTTTTAACCCAGAATTTCTTACTGAGGCAAACTATATCGATGATTTCAAGACTCAAAATAGAATTATTATTGGCGGGCCACGTCCTGCGACAACAATTATTAAAAATTTGTACAAGAAGGTCTTCTATAACACGCCGATTATCAAAACCGGATCGAGCACCGCTGAGATGGTTAAATATTTTTTAAACTGTTTTTTGGCAACAAAAGTAAGTTTCGCTAATGAAATTAAAGATGTATGTGACCAGATTGACGTTGACTATGATAAAGTTGTTGAATATTCATTATATGATAATAGAATAGGAAAGACTCATTTTTCAACCCCCGGGCCAGATGGCAAACGTGGATTTGGCGGCTCATGCTTTCCGAAAGATGTTAACGCTATGATTAATTTTGCAGAAAATTTAGGAATTGAACCAACTGTATTATCCGCAGTTTGGGACAAGAATTTAGAAGTACGACCAGAAAAAGACTGGGAGAAGTTAGTTGGTCGTGCTATTTCAAAAAAAGGAGTAAAAAATGGATAATTTTAAACTTTCAGATCAGGCGATGGGTGCCATCATGATGGCATTACAGCGCAGTCTATTAGAGCAAAGTGATATTGTTCCCGTTCTTAAGGGATTCAAATTGACACAAGGGCAGGAAGGTGAACTAGTTGTCTTGAATCCTCCGATTGTGAAGGCAATCACTAAGGAGTATTTAGAGAAGGAAGTGGGCACGGATGCCTAGTTATGATTATGAGTGTGAAAGTTGTTCACTCAAGTTCACAATTTCACATTCAATAATTGAGAAGATGACAGATTGTAGCGAATGTAACGCTCAAAATTCTTTAAGAAGATATACACATTTTGAAAATAAAGTAAATTTTGTTGATAAAACACAGAACCGTAAGGTTGGCTCTGTTGTCAGACAATCGATTGAGGAGTTCAAAGACGAGTTAGAACTTCAAAGAAGTGATTTAAAAAGTAGGGAACACAATGGTTGAAACAATTGTAATTTTGTCTGCATTTTCTTTGTTGTCGGTATCTTTGAATATCTCACTAATTTGGTATGTTAAAAAGACAACATCTAGTTTGTTGTTTATATCTGAAAACTTGTCTTTTTTGAAAGAGAGTGTTGATTCGTTTGCGAAACATATTAAGAAAGTAAGCGAACTTGACATGTTTTATGGAGATGAGACCCTAGGGTTCTTGATTGATCATGCAGTTGCACTCCAAGACAGAATATCAGAATTTAACGATATCATACAACTATCAGAAGAAGAGGAGATAATTTTAGATGACAGAGAATATGAAATCGAAGGTCAAGGCGAAGCCAGTTCGTCGCCGTCGTCGGAGGCGATCCGGGCCACGGACAAAAAACATGTATTTTACGGCGGTACACGAAGAGGCAATAATTAATTATAATGCGTCAACAAACTTTAAAGAAAAGTGCGAATTATATGAGACCTTGATCCAACCAGCCCTAGATCAAATGGTTGATAAGATAATCCTGACGTACAAGTTTAATCGCCTTCCTAATATTGATAGTTTGAGGGACGATTGTAAAGTGTGGTTAACTACCGTTTTGCACAAATACAATCCGGATAAAGGCTCTAAAGCGTTTTCATATTTTTCTGTAATCACTAAAAACTGGTTCATTCATCAGACAAAGATAAATTCTAAAAAGATGAGGAGAGAAATTAGTTTTGAGAGTGTGCAGGGGGAACTTGAACAGGCAAAACTGCATGTTGGTCACGAGTATGAAGTTCAGCGCGAAGAAGAAGAATTCTGGACGAATTTTGGTTTTGAATTGAGTACTTGGGAAATTGATGATATGCGGACCAATGACGAGAAGGTCTACAAAGCAATTATGATATTATTTGAGAATGCTAACGATATTGAAATTTTCAATAAGAAGGCAGTGTATTTTTATCTCCGAGAAATTACTGGATTGTCTACTAAGCAAATTGTCTCATCATTAAATAAGTTTAGAGAGCGATATGGACTGTTCAAGAAAGACTGGGATTCCGGAAAAATCTGAGGGTTTGCTAATTATTTCACATGAGTAAATTGAATTCTTACATAGATGAAGCGATAGAAAATATCAGAAAAGATAGAAAGGTCACCAAGGCTCTCTTGGATGACCTTATTCAGTATATGGCAAAGGAAGAGTCACGTCACCGAGATGTTGGTTTGACCGCTGCGAAATACCTTGAAACTCTTCAGCGCTCTAACGAGCAGTTGGTCAAGGTGTCGGCAATTGTCGCGAAAAAGACTTCCAACGTTGGGCTAACCTCTGAGGACAAAGAAGAAATTTATGACTTGTTAAACCGTCCGGAGGGCGATGAATAGTGTCGATTACAGATATCACCCCCGGGGAATTGAATACATTACTGGACAATACAAATGCCCGGGCCATTGGTCGCGATGACATTGATGCGACTGGGAAGGGGATGTATCGGCACAAGAAGTACACTGTCAATAAACTCATTGAAAAGAATGTACTAGCCGGAATAACAAAGTTTAAAGCACAGGTTTTATTTGGCCCGGTTGAAGTATCTGCTGGTCCAGGCATTTTTGCAAGAATCTTGGGAGACACTACATCATCGCGCACTGCGTTTAGAATCAGGATCCCGGAGATACATCAAAGTATTCCATTTCCATATGATTACCAAGGAAAAGACGACGCAGCATTTAGGATGTATATGAGTTCCCATCCGCTAGCCATATATGAGTCAAAGGGCCTATTTGGCGGAGAGAATATAAATGTTGGAGACATTGTGTGGGTTGTATTCGCGAAGGGAGTTGGCGGCGGCCGCTTTTATCAGCCAATTATCGAGGCAAAATATTCTGACGGCGCTCAAGCCGGCGAACAACCGGGAATTATTCAGAGTGCAATAAGTCTGTTCAGCGGCGGAACTGGTGGCTCAGGCGGGACAATTGCAAATGTTCCAATATCTTCCGGACAAATAGAAGAACTTATTAGTAATACTTTATCTGAAGAGTCTGATATATGTGAGCGCGCCCGTGCTTTGTTCGTTAAGTTACAGTCTGAATTAAATTCTGCTGGTTCCAGGGCCTTATATGGACTAAATGAACAAGACAGAATAAACATAATTGTTGGATTGATGGCAAATGCATATGCCGAATCCAGTTTTAAGCCTGCGATTGGCTCAGGAGTTGATATTACTGGGCGTGACCTTTCTGGCGCAATGGCGTTGAAGAACAGCAATGGCGTTGTATCTGATTCGTGGGGCTTGTGGCAAAACAATACCTCGATCTGGGATGGTGGCGGCACTAGTCTTTTAAAGTATTATCATGAAAACTTTGGCTTTGCTGGCTTCCCATCATACACAGATCAGCGTGACTTTTATACGAAAATGACCAATTATGTTAGAGAATCGGAGGAGAACAGGAGTGCGGCAGCGTCAGTATTACTGAATGAGGATGTTCAAATAAGTTATGCAGTTTCCGTTATTCTTGCTGCCCCGGGGAAAGCACACCCAAAAGAGCCAAATGCACCAAGCATGACACAGGCTATCAAGGATGGGTATGCTGGATTTGATCCCGGCAGCGCAGAGGCATCTGCTGCTTGGTGGCAAGTTGCTTATGAGAGATCGGTACATTCACCGGCCCACCGCGCAAGTTTTGTCAGTAAAGTTATGCCATTTCTAGAAAACTTAAATGAACCCTGTTAGATAATATTATGAGCACAATTGATAGCACACCCGGACTTAATTCGAATATTGAACAGAGAGTCAACGCAGATCCATCTTATACTGATGATTTGGGCCTCCATGGATACATGGGCGGCAAGAAATTGGAATCTAGCAATAATTTGAAATTTGACAAATCGCCCACAGAGACTGTTTTGGGCGGAGATACAAATGCATGGATTGTTTTTGGTAGAGACCGACCTGCTGGGGTGGCAAGTGGGTATGGAGGCCAAGGAGCAACCGACGCCGCCGCAATTGATATTGTTGCCGGCCGAGCCAGCAGTGCAAACTTTGATTCTTATGATGACAAACTCGTTTCGCCAAATTTCTTTAATGATGCTGCCAGAATTTATATTAGCCAGAAGACGGATTTGGATAAAAACTTTGGCCTCGCAGAGACAGGTATACCGTCTGATTTCTATAAAGCACGATCGGGCATTGCAATAAAAGCCGACACAGTTAGGGTCATTGGTCGCGAAGGAATCCGGTTGGTTACTGGAAAAGCGTTAGGAGTTTCTGGCGCTGGACAGTTTGGAGAGAGGAACGCCGCCGGAGGCTCAATTGTAGGAGTTAAGGGTATTGAATTGATTGCCGGCAATGTCACAGATGACGAAGAGGGTTTTGATCTTACCTCTGGAAATTATAAAATAAAAAGAGTGCAGCCAATACCAAAAGGTGAAAACTTGGCAGAGGCAATGTCAAACCTAACAGACCATGTCAGCCAGATAGCACAGACGTTGAGAGACTTTATGAATTCTCAACAGAGATTCAACAGTGGGGTTGCTGGCCATGTGCATGTTGCAACCTCACCCTTCGCACCGGTGCTTCCTGCCCCGGGCCTTATAGCAAGAAATTCAAAACTGGCTGTGCAGAAAACTTTATATAGCACTAGCATGCGCACTACCACTATGGCATTGCAGATGTATAAAATCAACTACTTATCACCAGAAGGTAAATTTTGGATCTGTAGTAGGTTCAATAAGACAAATTAAAATGGCAACAATCAAAGACTTACTAGATTCAGACTTATCCGCAGAGTTTGAACAATGTTCAGCGTCAGACGGCGAGGAATCGGGTTGTGATGAAGTTACGTGCTTCCCGAACGAATCAGCGCTGTTGCCGGATTGGACATCAATCCCAGTAGAGCAACCATTTTTAAATGAAAGAACATGCGAATATGAAGTTCCAATTGAGAAGATAAGTGAAAATGCGACAATCCAAGCAATATGCCAAGAGGATGTATCTTCAATAAATGAGGAACTGAGGTCTTATGGTCTTTCATTAATGTTGGATTACTATCAAAAAGACCTGTCAGAAAATAGTGATGAGTATAGCGAACTTTTTGATGTCACATATGTTAAGGCTTATCAGGTACCGTTGGAGCGAGGCAGAACCAATGATGATTCCTTGTCTGAGGCTTTTCCAACAAAAGTCTTGGTTTCGGTACCGGCAGAAAACTTTAACCAAATACCAAATAAGCCGGATAATCAAGATTCAGAAGATTCAGGTACTGCGCTAACACTAAACATTAGTGCCTTTGATTTGAGATTTAAATTAATTCGACTGAAAAACGCCCTGCGTGTGTACTCAAAATATCAAGCGTTTTCAGGAAATGACCCGGATATTGGGACAAAAATTTATTATGCCGGGACAAAGCGAACTGTTCAAATTTCTGAATTTCAAAAATACATTGATGAATTTTTTCCCGCATTACGAGAATTGGTGAAGGAGCAGGGTGATTATGTTATGCGCCCTAATCGATTGTTCAAGGGCACCAAGAACCTGACTGAGATGACCATCTCATTTAATGAAAATGTAATAATTGATAAGATTTCGTTCTATAGTTACGGATGCGAGGAGAAAATAGAGGCCACAAGTGGATTTTCTAAGTTTTTAACTGATTCATATGCAAGAAATGCTGTAATATCTGGCTTTATAGCCTCAATTAACGACATCGACAACGCAATTTCTGCTCGCGAGCCAATGGTTTGGTACGATTTTGTCGATAAATATTTCAATATTGACGTTGATATTGTGTCAGAAGACAGTGATATATCCGAAGAATCCAGTGCAGTTAGTTGTTTTTTGCAAACTTTGGAGGAAGATACGTTCGTTTTTGACCAAATGTTAAACCAAATTGTGTCAATTCCGGAGATTATTAGTCAAAAATTCAATGACTATGCATGTATGAATAGTGATGACTTGGCAGAACGTCAGAAAATGGCACTCAACACATTCTATAGGGGACTAATAGCCGAGTCAAACGCCAGTATATCTGGTCAAATCGATTTTGATGACCCCATCATAGGAAAACTGGATGAATTAATTGTACGTGCTGCATCGGATGATGGATTTGGCGTTAGAGACATCTTGAATGAGATGACTGTGTGTGGGTTGGTAGCATTCCTTCTTAGTATCGCTGAGTGTCTTGGAGGGCAATTAAGTTTTGAACAAATGTTAAGAACTGCATTGACATCAGCAATTAAGAATATGCAAGTTAATCAAGTTGGTAAGATGTATGGAATGTTTCCGCCAACTGTACAAAATCAAGTATATAACGCGGTTATTGATCAGTTATCCACCGAAGGATATAGTGTTGTATCTTTTCAGTGGCCTTGGGAACAGGAGACTACTTTAACAAGAAATACCTTAACTGGTGATTCAGCCGCCGCATCCTCCGCTATAATTTCTGCATTTACCACGGCTTCACTAGAATATGTTGGACAAGGCGACCTACTTGAATATTTAAACACGTTCCCGGGCGCACAAATAGTGGCAAAAATCTTATCATCGAAGGAATGTATAGACCCTCCAATTGGAATAAACTATCCAGAGTTTATGAAGTTGGGCGATATTGAATTTTGTAGAGCGAATTATGCTATAACATTGCCACGATTGCCAGAATTGGTGTTCACGACTCCGCTTCAAGGAATCGTGAAAGCGCTTTTGGCGGCCTCTCGTGATGCATTATTGGAAACCTTTAGAAATCTAATACTAACTTTATTATCAAAATTGATATATCAATTTAAGTCTGAAATATGTCAAGTGTTGGATACACTTGGCGATGTTGCCGTTAACGCCCTCAGTGATAACAATTCCGAGACATTCGCGAACGTTTTAAACAATTCAGTATGTGGTGACGATAGCGAATCGTCTATAGGGCAAATGTTTTCAGAGTTGGGTTCGGACCAAAGCGATGACGAGGCAGCAGAGTTTATTAATAATATATCATCAGTACTTACTGCTATTGAAATATGCAACCTGTTAAAAGGTACAGCAAACGAGGATACAATAAGAATTGTCTTTAATATTGTGCAGTACAAGAAGACAAACTTCTTATCGACACTGCCGGATGAAAGAACAGTCAGATCATTCTTTGCGGCTTTGGGCAACTATGTCTCTTCAGACGAACTCGATGCAATTTGCTCTTCGCCTCAGAGTAATATACATGCTGGCGCAACGGTATGCGGCGATAGTAGTGTGTATGATGATATTCAAAATTTTCGTAAGAAGTTACTTGACAATAGCGGCCTTTGTCCGGAGGACGTACAAGGTGAACTTGACAAGATTAATGAGAAGACTAGTGATAATCTAGAACAGATTATGGATGTGTTGCAGGGCCAAGGCGTGGATGGCATCTTGGAGAACTCATATCCTTCGCTCATGTCCTCTGGCGATCCGACATGTCCAAACTCTAATAGTATCTTTGCAAAGGA
>CEOA01000888.1_pt1 | contig 11005 bp, 4 predicted proteins | sample 530251 | NCBI WGS metagenome assembly CEOA01 (sample SAMEA2619838, study PRJEB7988) | marine metagenome | biome: marine biome (ENVO:00000447); feature: surface water layer (ENVO:00002042); material: "saline water (ENVO:00002010), including plankton (ENVO:xxxxxxxx)" | depth 5 m
CAGGAGATGAAAGAGAATGAGGTATCATCCAGGCACCATAGTTAGATCACTTGGAATTAGTGATTTTAGAATTGATGGAGTTCCTACAAATGAAGAAGAGTTTCTTTCTATGTTTCATAAGAAATTACCTAATGGAACATATACAAATGATTCATCTCAATTTGGAGTGACTTGGGATCAAATAAAAACAAAACTTGATGAATTAAATAATGCAGAATCAATTAGACTTTTAAGAGAAGAAAGAGATAGAAGACTTACAGAATGTGATTGGATTATTACTAAGAATAAAGAATTAGGGACAAATATTCCTGCTGCTTGGAAAACATATCGTCAATCACTAAGAGATTTACCAAGCAATTCAAATCCAAAACTTGATGATAATAATGACTTAGATATGTCATCAGTGGTCTGGCCCACTAAACCATCATAAATAATTAAAAAATGTTATATAAAGACGCAGAAGGAAAAAACTTTCAAAAAGCATATAAAAGAATAGGTATCAGAAGAGATAGAAACTTTTCTGATTTATCAAATCCAACTGCAGGTTTAGATAATTTAATAGACACTTTAATTGACGTAACAGGAACTGAGTTTTTATCTACAGATTTAGCAGCGATTAAAAATATTTTTGCAAGAGGTTTAACAAATAATGGTTATCTAAAAATTGCAGGAAGTGCAGTCAAATTTACAAGTCCAGATGGAATTACTGCGTCTTTTAATCCTCGAATCACATATCAAAATCGTTTAGATAAAATTCAAATATTTTCAGGAGAACCAAGGTTAAACGGTGGAAATGGATTAACAGCAAAATATTATCAAAATGACCAAATAAATTTTAGTGAACACTCAGAATTTCAGTATAATGTAGATCCAAATACAACTTCATCTGATGTTTTCACAGGAATTACAACTGAAGGTGCGATTGAAAACGACAATTTTTGGGAGGCTGGTAATTTTAATTATACAGGAAGCGTACACCCACAATCATCAAAAGCAAATACTGGTGTACAATGGGAAGGATATTTTATACCTACGATTACAGGAAGAGTTGTTTTTTCTGCTAGTTCTACTGGTTATTTTACAGTTGATTTTAATAAAGAAGGATATGAAGAAGATAATGATAAAAGTCAAACAACTGCATCAGTAAATGCTGTTGGTCAAGATAATGTTTATGATGAGCAAGGTAGAATCGGTCTTAGCACATCAATTTCAGGAATAAGTTCAACCACCACTCAAAATCAACTTTTAATTACAAATTCTTCGGAACTTGGAAAAATGAATACCATTGGAATTGGTATGACAGCAGTTCATCCGAATATTGCTGTAAATTCAACAATTGAAGCATATGATAAAGAAACAGGAGCAATTAATTTAGTGCCTCCAGCTGGAGCGGCTAGTGCAATCACTGCACCAATATCAAATCAAACTATAACATTTAACAGAGTTTTGGGTCAAGATGTAAGGCATGAATTCAATACCTATGTATTGACTGCTTATAAAAAATATCGTATTCGATATCGATACTTCCATCATAGAAATTTTGATTCTAAGGATATTATTAGATCAATGAATATGGATTATCGACAATTTAATCAGCAAACTTTGACTCATTTAAGGTATAATACTTTATACACTTTAGATTATAATTTTTCAGATTCTGTTAAAGGTTCATTTAATACATATCTAGACAATTCTGTTCTCTTTGGTGGAACAAATATATTTCAAATTCTACCAACAGATCCTATCGGACTTGGGTCTCGAACTAACGCTGCACAATATTCCAAACTAAAATCTAGAAAAAAACTTGATATTACATATAAAGTAAAACAAACACTAGGGGATGGAAGTAATTTATCTACAGGAATTGTTAGAAGACAAACACCTTGTGGAACTATAAATGGTAGTGCGATTGTCACAACTGACCTCACATTACCGATTGAAATTGGTAATTATGTTTTTGGAACTGGTATTCCTGATAATGCAAGAGTCATTGATTCACAAATTAATCAATTTGTGATTCTTGATAAACCTGCAACTGCCACTGGAAATCCAACTTTAACATTTATAAATCACCGTGGATTTGTAAAAAAAGTGGTAGTTAATTCAAATGTCAGTAATAATAAAACAATAATTGCTAATTCTAGCACACCAATTTTAGCATCTGGTGTAGATAGTGGTGGCAACGCTCTACCAAATTATACAACAACTCACACAGATGTTCAGAGAGACATGGTGGGTATTGGAACTAATATTAACGCAATCCAAATAACTGGTGTTTCTGGGCCTAGTGGTAGTGATGGTGGAAGTTTAACTTTAAAAGATAATGTAAGTGCAAATCAAAATGATGTAATTTATATCTATCAGTCACGAGGACTTAAAGATAATTCTCTACTTGATTTCTGTGGTAAATTTGATGCTACTCCATCAGTACAATGTTTAATAACAACCTCTCCAGTAACAACTTCAGATACTGTGATTCCAGTTCAATCTTTGGGTGTAATCACACAAGGTAATATTGGAAATGGTAATTGGAATTTGCAAGGATTTAACTTTTCCTCTGGAACTACAATTCAATCAGTTAATCCTAGCACAAATCCACCCACTATAACTGTGCAAAATACGGTAAATAGTGATCCACCGATCTCTAAAGATATCGTAAGTGGTACACAATTCACTGCTACATCTAATAGTGATGACCGTCAATTATGCTGCCCTCCGACAGATACCTCTCCACCTTTTACTGCAACTGAAGAGGGTTTAAATACTGATACCGTTGCACCAAGACCAAATCTACGGTTTGAAAATGGAAATTTGATATTTGATGAACTTTTAATTCAAGTTAATTCAAGTTCTAACAATGCAGAAGATTCAGATACTTATCCTTCAGCACAAATAAATCGTAAGATTGATATTAGATCAACAACTGCAAACAAAACTTACAAAATATTAGCAGCAACATCATAAAAAAGGTTTTTGATCAAATTTTTGCCGAAATTTTTTTTCCGACTTTTTTGGAATTAAAAATTGATTTTAGTTTTCAGTCAAGAGTAAATAATATGATTCTTGGTTTCCATTCTCATCTTGAATTTTAATTGGTAGTTTATGAGTAAACGAGGACGCATCAACAGTTGTACTTAATTCTGTCACCTGATCGTCGATTCCAGTGATTATCATTGAATTATTACCATCTAAAAATGCAAGTTCACCAATAGATACCTCTTCACTTCCAGTTGTTAGTTTACCATTATCATTTCCTGTGCCACTAGATTCAACCCAAGGATTATTATCTGCTGAGAACGCACGAGTATCGGAAATATAAATGCCAGGTGCTGGTGCATTAGGAATAGTGCTTCCGTCTTGATTTTTGTTTACTACTTTATTTCCATTAGTATTATAGTTAGCTGGATCATGTAAATTAATACTACCTTCGAATTTAATTTGATCATCTGTGGTTAGACTCTGATCACTTCGATATTTTTTAAGAGAAAAATATTCAGCACTCTCAATATTTGATTGAGTGCTATCAATTAGACCATTTATATCATCTGGATAACTAAAATTTTGATTGTCTTGTACCTGTGGTTCAATAAAGTTAATCACTTGTTGTTGATGAACTGGATCTTGACGTTTGAATTGAAAATTATCTGGGTTTGCACTGAGAAAACCTAAAATTGGAATAGGAGTTCCACCTAAACTACTTGACAATTTAAACTTACTTACACCATCAGATTCAACAACATAATAATTTGTATTAATTGTAAATGGTGTAATTGTTGGCCCTCCAATAGCAACAGTAAAAACTGGAGACACATCAAAATTAATAACATCCCCATCAGTATAAACAAATACATTTTGACTTTTTAGGCGAAAAGATACACCACTAATTGAAATATCACTATCATTAAAATGTAATCCATCTAATGTAAATGTAACTCTAGTTAAATCAGGAGTAGCAGCAATAACACTATGCTGACCATTCAATATAGATGCATTCGAAGTATCAGGTATACCTGAAATCTCAACTAAATCACCAAATTTTAGGAGATAAGAATTAGTTAGAGTAATTGTAACTGATGAACTATTAATAGGTGCATCATTAGCGTCTGTGTTTCCTTCAGAACTAATTTTACTAATGGCGAGCAATTTATCTGGAGAAAAATTAAAGAAACCATCAGAATCAATTGTATTAAATGCAACATTAGATGTGTTTCTTAAATTATTTTGTAGATAACTTATGTCATCAGCAGTTCCTGCACCAGCAAGGTTATCTAATGCAAGAGTATCATTCGTAGTTTCTTGAAGATTTAAATCTCTTCGGTATCCTTGATTTGAAATTGCCATTTTATTTCTCCTTATGCAATAATTGGTGGTTCTTCAGGTATTCCACCAGTAAGACCTATACTCCAACCATTTGCTTCTAAAATTCTGGCCTTAGCATAACCCACCTCAGATGGGAAAATGGTTGCACCATTATTAGGTGAGTTTGGATCATTAACTGTTTGATTTTTTAAATTAATTGAAACACCCCCACGTTTAATTGCATTCCAATTGGTGTGTAAATCAATTAATATATTATTTAAATCTGTTTGTGACAAATGATTAAATTTCAAGTCAATAAAATTCATCTTATAAAGTTTTGCAAATGCACCAGGTTTGTATGAAGATAATTTATTATTACGCAAAGTTAAACTTCTTATATTAGAACAACCACTAAAATCTGGAATTTGTCCTGAAATTTGATTATTAGGTGCTTGATATGTAAACATGCTTGGTAAACTTCCTGGTTCATTAATTCCAGTTAGATTGTTATTTTGTAAATACAGTTCACGCAAACTATTTCTAGTGTCAAATGATGGAATAGATCCTGTCAAGTTATTATATTGTAAATTAACATATTGAATAATATCATTACCTACAAAATTTGGAATACTTCCAGTAAAACCATTGTTCTCCATCCAAATAGTTTGAAGTTCACCATTATTAACAAAAAGTTGAGAAATATCTCCAGTAGTTTCACCGTATGAACGGTACCATATATAATTAAGTTTTGGATTAAACAAGAATGCATCTGGATGTATTCTATTTTTCCCTTCTGTAAAATTACCACCAAGATTTCCAGAATCAATATATAACTCTTGAAGTTCAACTGCCTCTTTAAATGTCTCTGGATAAATTACATATTGTTGGGCAGAATCAGAAGTTTGAGGTTTACCACCTTTAATGGATGTATACCTTAAATCAAGTTTTGTTAATGCAGGATTACTAAACCTCAAAGGAAAATTTATTGATCCTAAATTTGTTGCATACAGATTAAGTGTTGCGAGTGAGGTGCAAGCATTGAAAAGATAATCTCCAGTGCTGCTATTAACCATTTGACCTCCAGAATTTCTATTATGAGTACTAATAAAACTAGTGAGACTTGATTTGGTTTTTAAATTGGTTGGGATTGCAACTGATGTGCCCGTATAATTAATTGTTGCAATTGTATTATTATCTGCACTTGCTAAAGTATGAGGCCCGTCAGACAAATAATAATTACCACTAACATCTAAATTTATGAGATTTTCTAGCATCTTATAACTGCGTGATCCGTTTGGAATTGTACTACTTGCTGCCTGATTTCTATTGTCAACTGATCTAAAATCATTACTTGCAATTAGAAAAACTTTAAGGGTGTTTGGCATATCAGGACAGAATGCAGAGCCTCCGTCTGGAGATCGAGCATCTGGGTGAAAATATGCTCCAGCTCCTCTTGAACAGTTAAAGGTTTCTAAATTTGATAATCTTTTTGAAACAATATCTCTTTCAATTGAACCATAAAAAGTTCCCTCAATTCTAAGTTCGGTTACTGTTGTTGGAATCTTTGCAAGAACAGCACTATTAAATGTTCTTTCACTTTCTATATCACTTAAATAAAATGGATTTCTCATCAATGAAAGTGTATTTAATCCTGGTGCGATAAAAGAAAAATTAGGAAATGTTTTTAGATTATTGTATGCAAAATCAAGACTTGTGCAATTTATTAATTTTATAAATGGAAGTTCTGAAAGATTTGCCGATTGTATTTTTATGGAAAAAATATCATTTGGATTCTTATAAAGTTTTATAAACCTCTCTCTTGATATTGGAGATCGATATGATATTGATGATGTTCCTGTTCCTTGATTAGTATAATTTGTATATAAATTTTCGTTTGCAGTCTCAACTATTTTCCAACTTGCTCTTGTAACTGAAGAATTAACAATTGCTGTCGCATTTAAATTTCTAAAAAATCCTTTGAATACTACTGGTATTCCTTTCATTGCATACAGATACACAACTTTTAATTGTCCATCACTATCCGTAATTTGACATTTGATTCTTGAAGTTGGAACTTCAGATGGAAACTCTTTTACTTCTGGTGTGATACTTGTTTGTAATCTTGGTAGATCTTTTACACCACTAGCATTTGACTGAGTTCCAAATTCTAATTTACCACCTTCAACAATACCAACTCTTGCACCATAAGAAATTTTTGCTAAACTTTGAATAGAAAGATCTGGATCATTTGCTCTCGGATCTGAGGAACTCCATGCACTTACTCTTGATGTTGATATGTCTGCAATTTTGTAAGCTGGAGAACTAAAATTACCAAGGGTAATACTTTGAGTAAAATCACGATAGCGATATCGAATTGCAGTACCACTTAATGAACCATTAATATCTAAATTACCAAATAATGTTTGATCGGATCCTGCACGATTACGTAAAATATTAACAAAAGTTTCTGATTCCCTACTAAAACGATCTAAAGTTCTGTAGATGGGAGTTTCTAAACGAGAAAAACTAATCCAATCAAAACGAGACATACCTGCGTTAGTTGCACCTTTAATTATCTCTAAATCAAGAGGATTGATCCCAAGATTTTGTAGGGCAGCATTTTTATTCTGCACATCAGCAAGAAGACTTCGAACATTTAAACCAAATATTTTAGGATTCGTAAGTGACATTATTGCTCCTTGAAATTTAAACTACTTTGAACAAATTTAGAACTACCACTATTAAGTTGTTTTGCAGTAAAGAATGTTACTTCAACATTATTATTATCTGGTGTAATTACATTACGATCAACTCCAAACACTTTTGTCATGTCAATTTCTTTTGTTTCATTTTCACCAACATAAAATATATCTTTTGTAGTCGAAGGTCTCAAAACATGTTCATTTTGAGTATCAACCAAAGTTGATGACAATTTATCTATCGGAACAAAATTAGTTGGTGGAGTGCTATCATTAATTGTCAAATTTGATGATCCGTCATTTGCTAAATCAATAGAACCGTTTGATCCATTAGATACAGATAAAACTGGGGCAGTCGTTCTTTGAAAAGTTCCTGATTTTTCTCGTATTGATATATTATTTATTTGTGCTCTATCCATTAATTTACCAACTAGATATAATGGAAAAACATTATATTTAAACAGTTTTGTTTTTGCAGATTGACTACCTAATCTAGATCCTCTTAATTGAACTGGTCTTCCCACAATAGTTAAATTTGAATCTCCAGACTCGAAACCACTTGGTCTTACATTTTCAGTAATTTCAATATACTGTTTTGAAGTAGTGCCTTCTATGTATCCTGTTGGTTTGTTCTCGGCAAATTTAGCAGTTGAGGTGGTATCTGGATTACCATTACTATCTCTATAAACCACTGCACCACCTAACCAGTCGGTGATGTCTCCACCAAAAATACCGTCAACAGATAAAAAATATCTATTTCCTGTTCTAGATGTCCCATCTGGAGCTGTGTTACCATATGTTTGAGTTACATTTACTGCTAGGTCAAGTGGATTACTAACATTAATTTTAAGTATCGAACAAGCACCACCACTTGTTCCACTCACTTCTGGAATTCTTACATCCTGACCCATTCTACACCTATAATCACTACCACCAGACCAAGACTCCCCCGTTTCAACACCATCCTCATCCATTCCTGCGTGTGAATGCGTGTGCTCACCAAACAAAATTTCTCTTTCTGGTAAAATTGTAGTAATACCTATACCAGAAGATGCAGTTCCATTAAGGTTTGAATAATCTGTCCAAGGTAAAACTTGAGAATCCCATCCATCTAATATATTTGGATTACTTACATTCACCGATGGTTTTTTATCCGTAATACCAATCATGAAATCTGCAAAATGTGTATTTGTTCCACCTAAAGAACTTTGATCTTTTTTTAATGGATTTATAAATTGAATATCAATTTCTGATCCTGTTAAAGGAAAATCAGATGCGAAATGAACATCATAATTACTCAATCGAACTAGGTGCGGATAAGTGGCTCCACTACCAACTGCAATCGTTGTTGAAATTCCAGAGTTAGCATAATCTGTTGTCAATGTACCACCTATTGGTCTTGCATCTGATCCTGTGGATTTATTATAACTACTTTCTCTCGTTCCTGCTTGAAAATATCCATCCAAACCAGATCCAAATCCATAAACTTTCGCACTTGTATAGGTTTTAAAACCGTTACTATATGTGGTAACTGTAGTTGGATCCTCATCCATCTCTGTGATGTAAACATTGAATAAAGATGGAGCAATTAGTTTTGCACCAACATCAGCAGCAGTAAAACTTGCACCAGTTCCAACAGCAGTTATTGTATTTCCTCCAGTAAATTCTATTGTCATATTTCTTCCTGTTTCAGTAGTTTTTACTCCAGGAGTAAACACATGACCAAAACCAGCACATGCTGTACAAGTTTTAATTTTAAGTTCAGTTAAAGTATTAGTTGATACATTAAATTTAGTTGGAAGTATAAGTTTCCTATTTTGGATTGGAAACGCTACATCCTCTCCACTGGGACGTGTTATATAACTTTCAATTATATTTTTTGGACGGATACCGAATATAGTAGTTTCATTTGCAGTGTTTATTTGTTTTGGGTTCAAACCAGTGCTGACAGAATATATTTGTGATGTTCCTTCATCTCCACCATCAATATAATATGAAGCACCATACTTATATAAAAATTGTGGTGTCTTTAAGTTTGCAGTATTAAATACATCTAAAGAATATTTAAATCTAAAATATGAATCTTGTAAACATGGTTCTTTTAAAGAGTTTTCGATCACAAGAGTGTGAACAACAACCCATCTCGCCTCACCACTGCCTGAAGGAATGTAAGCGTAAAATCTTGCACCAATCGCACCATACCAACCAAATTCAATCTTCCACATGGTAACATTCTCTGGTCTAATTGTATAACCAGATGGCCCATTTCCGTTTAATGGATCTCCATTAAATTTATCTCTTGGTATTTCAACTGTATGAAATTTTCTTGGATTACCATTTTCATCATTGTCAAATGGATCACCACTTGGGATTTCTGGTTGAACTGTATTATATGATGTTCCATTTATTTGAATACTTGTTATTTCTGTAGGATCCAATCCATTTCTAACTAGAACTTGGGTCGATAATGCAACTGTACTTCTACGAACTATTGATAATTGACCTGCGTATATTTTAAAAATATATTGATCTGTTGGATTTGCAATTCCCCACTCTAATGCAATACCTGAAACTGGTTCTGTGGATGCTCTTAATCCAAATGTAAATCCACTAATTCTACCTGGTTGATATCTGAACACTCTTCTTGATTGAATCGCACTGTATCTACGATGTCCAGTCGAATATCCAGGTCTTGTATTTGATCCATCATAAAGTGATTGTAAATCATTTTCTGCAAGAAGAGTGCTTAGTTTTCCGAATGTTAAGAATTGTCCTGTGACTGGATCTAGTAAACTTTTTCCTTCTCCAATCGCCCTCCATGTATCAGTCCATTCATCTATCTTTTGAAAAGCATAACTAAAATCTTTTTCTTTACCTAGTAATTTAGTGTAAATAACTTCACCACTACTCTCATCATAATCTACATCTGCAGGGTTTAAAAATTTATTTGTCCAATCTACAGAGTAACCAGATAGTTTTTGACTGTAAAGTTGATATGCAAGATTACCTAATCGAACAAAATTTATATACTGTTGAAATAAAGTTTCATCATATAATCCAAGTTTTGTATAGTTAGGGCCAAAAGGATATGAATGAGATGGTGGAAACGCAGATAATTTAATTGCAGATTCTTGTGTTTCCTCTTCAAGTCTTGCTAAGTAACGATTACCATATATCTTATTTGGTCTTCGATCCCAAGATGGTTTACTTGCACCTGTATTATATGAAAAACTTTCCCATTCATCACTGTTTATTCCGTAAGAGGAAACATTTGAAAATAAACTTAATTGTGTTTCTGCACGATTTACACCGAGTAGTGTTGTACTGACTTCACTAGTCTCTCTAAATTCTTCTGCAATTTTTAAGACATTATCTGCTGTATAAGTAGCAGTTCCTTGTCTTAGAAATTTAACTTTTTCAGTTGTAATTCCTGAAGTAACATGTTGAGATATTTTAATTCTATTATGATCTATTTTTAATACAAAAGAATCATTTGGAATATTAAATCCACTTACTTTGTCACCTATTTGAACATTTGAGATATAAGATAGATCACTTTCTGGAAAATATAAATTATTTGTTTCATGATTTTCACTATCATCTACAGTGCGAATTTCACATGCATTTAAATCTGTAAAAGTAATTCCAATAGCAACAGCAGGAGAGACGACACGTTCTTTTACAGTTGTCGCAACTCCAACTACTGCACCTGTTCTTTTGAGGACTCTTATTTGATTAGAACTGGTGATTAATGTACTTACATCTAAATCAACTCCGTAAGTTGCAGTTGAGATCGCAACTTGTGTAACTGTTTTTATATCATACTTATCCTCTGCATTTGAAGGAAAAACAACTGAAGTTGATCTTTCAGAAGATGCATCAGGTAAGAAAAATTGATCAACTTTTGTTATTAGTTGATTACCAAACTCATCAGTTAGGAGTTCACCATTTGCAATGTTATATAGCGGTTGCTCATCTGATGGTACTACGGATACTGGGCGTTTATC
>CEOA01000947.1_pt1 | contig 10975 bp, 2 predicted proteins | sample 530251 | NCBI WGS metagenome assembly CEOA01 (sample SAMEA2619838, study PRJEB7988) | marine metagenome | biome: marine biome (ENVO:00000447); feature: surface water layer (ENVO:00002042); material: "saline water (ENVO:00002010), including plankton (ENVO:xxxxxxxx)" | depth 5 m
AGGTTTTTTTCTATTACGACTATCTAAATCGCTAGGAGAGATTTTACGTCTTCTTTTTAATGCTTCAGGATCAGTTTTTGCTACTTTAAGTTTTGATTTTTTTGCTAACATCTTTCTTCTTCGCGCCAAATCTCCAGCTACAGCGTAAGCTGAGCCTTTATGCAACACGCCTGTCTCTTTTAATTTACGTATTTCGCTAGGAGTAATTTTTTGTAATTTAGCTGGCGATGACATGCTTTCTAGCTTCTCAGCTTGCTTAGCGTGCATTGTAGCAGAGTTTTTTAATTGCCCTATTATTTTCTTTAATCCTTTGTTTTTTAATTTAAAAGCCATAATATATATATTAACAGTTCCATCTGCGTCTAGCAGCTAAACCTCGTTTACTTTTCCAGTTTCTTGATCTAGCACAAAACGACTTTCTACGCTTTGCAGCTTTACTACCTGGTTTTAATTTAGACGGTTTAGTTGTTACAGCAGTTCTAAGTTTACTACCTGGGTTTTTACGACGATATTCTGCAACACCTTTTTTAGTCATACCACCACCTGCAGCTGCGCCTGTTCCGGTATCTTTTGCTTTATTAAAGTTTTTGCCACGTCCTATAGTACGTCTAACATCTGGCTTACGTTTACGTTTTTGCATAGGCGAATCATCAAACACTTTTATAGGATTTTTAGTCGTTTGAAATGTTCGTCTTCTACCACACCCTGTTACAGGAAAAGGGTTATTTTTTTGCACATAAGCCATAATTAAAGTATTACTTATTTAGTCACCTATTTAATCGTGATGATAACAGTACTGACTTTTGTTAGTAGTCATTATTTTACAGCGCTTGCCATTACTTAATCTTTTACGACATTGTTTCTTTTTAGCTTTTTCTTCTTCTTTAATTTTTTCTTTAGCTTCTCTAACATCTTTATATGTATCGATACCTAACTGCCATTGATTCCAGCCTAATGCTACAAATAGACGCTGCATTGCGGTATTATCTTCGTTAAAAGCTTCTTTTAAATTGTCAAGTTTAGTGTATATCCTATGTACAGGAGCATTAGTAGCGCCTTCTATTAAAGAAGTTGTCATAGGGTATACCGGATTATCAATATCAAAAGCGCCTATTTCTGACATTACATCTTTGTTGTATTTATATGTATCAGTAGCTCTTTTTATTTTTCTAGCTTTACTACCAATTTGCGGTGATACATTTAATATTTCTACAAACGTATTAAAATAATCAGCTTGATAGCCTTTTTTACTTTCTTTCATAAAGCTTCTAACTACATTTTTAAACGTAGATACAATAGCGCCTTTTATGCCAGATCCTCTTAACCAGCCATCAGCCATACTGTTTACTAAACCTTCTTTTTTCTGCGCGTTTTTAACTTCTTTGTAATAATAGCCAGCGTTAGGATATATAACTTTGCTCAGACTACCATCTTTAATTTTAGCAGCATATTCTTTTTTAATACTATTTGGCACTTGCTCTTCTTCTGGCTCATCTTCTGCAAACAACGCTTGTTGTAAGCTATAGAATATTAAGCTTTGTATAGCTCCATAGTAAGCTATTCTTGATATATGAGTCTTTTTATCACCTCTATTATTAGCTATATCAGATATAGCTTTTTTAATAATTCTATTATATTGTAATGGCGTGTTTTGAAAAGCAAGCAATAATCTACCTAATACAGATGCTTGTTGTTTAGATATACGGTCTGGCCTACTAGATTGCTGAGATTCTTCTGTAATATCTTGAAAATCTATCATAGCTTGACTTTCTGCTTGCTCTTTAGTCATGCCTTGCTTTATTAAAGAATTAACTCTGTTTCTATAAAAAGTAGCACCACCAAAAGCAATTGCAAAGCTATCTGCTATTTGTGTTGGTGTAAAACCTATTTTAAGTAAATATGCTAAAGCGTTAGAAGCAGCACCACCACGACTTAAACTATCAGCTAAGTCAGCTGTTTGTATATCTTGCTGTAACCCTGAACGTCTAACTTTTAGTTGAGGCGAGTTGAACAACATTTTAAAATCTTCAGCAAACTGCTTAACGTTAGCTATAGCTTTAGCAAAAGCAAATATATTATTGTCTGTATGATTTATAAAGTTTACAGTAGATATTGTTTGTAGCACAGCAGAGCGCATGTTAAAGAACATGATCGCACCAACTGATCCTTGTAGCCAGTTTAACACTTTGTTAGTGGCAGCGTTTTGACCAGTAGGCCTGTTTCTACCAGTCTTCATACGGTACAATATGTCTTTTAGCGACTCAATATAATCAGTGCCCATGGCAGCTTCTAGCTTAGCTAATTGAGCTTCATTATTTAAAAGTTCATCTACGTTTTCTTGCCACTCTTGAAGAGCATTGTCTCTATGTACTTTGTTTAAAGAGTTATACATGTCGCCTTTAATACTACCCGCCATCCAAGACTCTGTAGGCGCTAAGTATTGATCACCTTCTATTTGCAATGCTTTTCTAACTTTTAAAGCATATTCAACCATATCAGCATCTTTAGCTACTTCAGCTGCTATAGCTTTACGCTGTTTATTTGTTAAACCTGGAACTTCTATATCTTGCAAATCCCATAAATATATTCTTATAGCATCTTCGTTTGTAAACTCGCTGTCAAACTTCTTTTTTAACTTTTTAACAACATCTTTATGATCTTTTCTTATCTGAGCATAAGATTCCATCATGTTATACTGTATACCGTTTAATTTTCTATAAGCTCTATTAAATGGGTCAAAAAATACACGTTTAAAAAACTTTTTATCAGCTTCGCCTTTTCTACCTTTACCAGCAAGTCTAAACATTAAGCCTTGAAAGTCATCAGCTCCTGGCGCAATAAAAAACTCACGCTTACCTTTATCTGCACCTATTATTCTAGCTCTTGCTGCATCTATTTCTTTATCAGCTCCAACAGTTCGTTTTATTATGCTGTCAAAAACTTGTTTTTTACTTTTGCTAAATTTAATTCTAGCTTGCTGAACTTTTGACTTAACATCAAATTGATCTAACATATTTTGTACTGCTTGTACATTTTTCAACGCATCGTCTGCAAAATAAAAATCATTATAACCATCAGCTACTTTATCAGCTACCCATAGCGCTTTGGCTTCTGCTGTAGAGTTACCTAAACCAGTTATATTTTTTAAAGGTATGTCTAAACCGTTTTGTTTTAAAAACTCTCTTATTGCTTTAGCTGATGCCGATGGTCTAGCAGTTAAAACAAACATGTCTTTAGTTCCAAACTTACCAGCTAGTTTTTTAGCTTTATTTAACAATGGCGCTGGCTTACCGTCAACAACTTTATTAAATTCAGAGAAGTCAAACTTATAGCCAAGATCTAAAAGATCTTCATAAGTAGAAGCGTATTGCTCAGGTGTTAATGTGCCTTGACTGCCATCAGGTCTAGTAAATCTAATCAACGACTTACTAGTAGCTAAAGTATCATCAAAGTCAAGAATAGTTATACCTTTAACGTCTTTAACAGACTTTGATTTCATAATAGCATTATGTATTGTTACAGCTGGTTTACTTTTAGAAAAATTAAATAAGCTATTATTTTGTAATTCTAGCTTACTTAAATACTCCAAAACTTCAGGCATACTATTATAGCCTTCCAAGTTTCTATTACTAGTTTTGCCAAGCTTTTTAAATATATTGTTTATTTCTTTTGGTAAAACATGAACATAAGCATTGTCTATTATGTTGCTTAACTCATTAATATCCTTCTTACCATCAATAACATCTATAATAGCACCGTGCATATCGTCAGCTGTTATTTCATGCTCTAAAGTAGTTTCAGCCGCTCTCTTGTTTTCTACATAAGTACCAAGCTTATACAGCTTTCTACCAGGTCCTTTTTGCCCGTAGAATATTAATTGCACTAAAGATTTCTTTTGGCCATTGCTAAGGCCATTATCATAAAATCTTTTTTTAATTAAATCATATCCTAATATATCATCAAATAAAAAGTCTTTGGCTTTTTTAGCTTGTTTGTTAATTGTTTCTTTATATTTAGCTGGATCTAACTTTATAGGTGTAATGCTTTGGTATAAATCAATATCTTTACCATTAAGCATTACTTTTTCACCACCTTGAACTTTTTTAAGGCTATAATTATTCATTATACTTCCAAAAGCTTTTTTCATTTCTGCTAACAAAGCTCTATTAGTAGTTATATTAAGAACTTTTCCTGATCTAATAGGTCTACCATAATTTATTAAAAAGCTATTTATTAAATCTAGTTTGTCATTAATATCTGTTGTAGCTTTTATTAGTTTAGCATATTTTTTTAAAGCTATATTTTTAGCAAGCACTCTAATTTTAGGTAAATAAAATTCTTTTATATTGTTTTCTAAAACATCTAAACCTTCAAGATCTAACACTGTATTTTCATCCATGTTAATTATCTCGTTAGCTTGTCCTGAAAAAGCCTTGTTAATAGCAACAGCATAAGCGTCTTTTAACTCTACACCTCTTTCTGTTTCTTCTTGTAAAGTTGAATACATTATTTTATCGGTGGTAAAGCCTAATTCTTCAACGTCATTTATTCTTTTAGCTAAGTATGGTTGTAATTTTCTTTTAGTTTCTCTAGGCGTCAAAGAAAACTTAATATTATTTAAAGATTTATTGTAGTTTACTTCCGCGGCACTCTTGCTAAACTTAGCGTCTATATTTTGTTCAATACCATTAATAGTAAGCGATATATTTTCATTATTCTGCGCGTTAACAACGTGTTTAATTTCAACTGTTTTATTTTCAAAATGTTTAAACTGCTTTGATGTTAATATTACTTTACCTTCGTAAACACTAGTTTTTACGTTATTTTTTATAGTTTGAACATGTTTGGTTATATTGTTAAACTGAATGTCAGGGTTAACACCAAAGTAAACACCAACGCCTTGACTTAATCTTTTGTCTTTGTATATTGTTTCTAACCTAATAGACTCTGCTCTACCATCAACATAGTTTACGTCGCTTTCGTAAATGTAATTATTATCTTCGTTTCTAGTATATACTTCAGCTGTAGGCATTTTGCCTTTAGTTCTTCTAGTTAATATTTTAGCGCCATCTTCTGGCGTTACATCATAAATGCTTTCTACATTGCCTTTTTTCTCTGTTACCGTAAAATGTATCTTATCTGATGCTTCATCGTTTCTATTCCACCATTGTTGTTTATTGCCATCTCTAAAACAAAGTAGCTTACCGTTTTTAAATGCTATTTTATAACCGTTACCTTGTTTGTTATAATTTTTCCAGTGAACAAACGACTCTTTTAACTCGTTATTTATATCTGGTTTTTCTGTAATTGTTAATTCATATATAGTTTGTCCGTCTTCTTTATATTCATAAACTTGCACAGATCTACCTTCTGCTTCTTGATCCGCAACCATTTGATCACGCTCTTGCACAGAATAAGCTTGATCACTGCCGTAATACTCTCCTGTTCTAGCGCACAAGCACCAAGGATTAGCTTTTTTACCAAAATGAGTGTCAATTACTTTTCTAACAGCTCGCTGTCCTTCTTTTGAGTCTTCAACATCGTACACAGTAACACCTTGTCCAACGTTTGTTTTATTAGTAAACTCTTGAACAGTATCTGGATTAATTCTAGCGCCTTTAACTTCACCAGCAAACTTTTCTATTAAAGTGGTAGGATTTTTGTAAGAAAATGGATCTATTTTCTTTATAGCAGCTATTCTTTCAGCCTCTATTACTTTATAACCATCTTCTGGTAATATTAAGTTACCATTAACCATATAGTGCATGGCCATTTTTTCATATTTAGCTTTTTTGTTGTTAAGTATATTTTCACCTTCAACAAACTTAAATATAGACTCAACAGCGCTTTTGATTTGTTTTTCGTCTAAGTCAGTTCTTTTTTTAGTAAGTCTAGCTTCATAAGCATCGCGATGTGATCTTGAAAATTTAATTTGCGAATATACTGATAAGTTTATGTTATTATCTATAGCATTATTAATATCTGCTACCGCTGTAGATTTAGAAAATTTAACGTCAACTTCTCTACCAACAGCATCAGATAAAGCCATTAAATCTAGTTGAGCAATAGCATCGTCTTGTAAAGCTTCAATAACACTTTCGCTTTGTCTAACTTCCATTACAGCATCTAGCACCATTGTATTAGCTATAGCTTTAGCAAAGCCGTCTTTTCTAGTACCTTTTAACCCAGATCTTTGACCTGTAACTGGGTTTATAGCTGGTTGATCTGCAAACTCAACAAGCTCTGACTCTGTAGGCATACGTTTTTTATAGAGATTTACAGCTTGACCTTTTTGTATTGCGTTTATAGCCTCTGTAGGCAATAAGCCTTTTTGAACAGCGGCCTCTACATCTTGTATTTTAGTTAGTTTTTTATCAAATACAGTAAATATTCTATCGCTATCAGGCACCTTTCTTTCTATCTGTACAAGATCAGCCGTAGATAAAGCTTCTACTATTGCTTCTCTATATTGCTTTAAGTTGTTAATATACTCTTTTGTACCTAAAAAGTTTTTAACTGATTTAAATAAATCACTAGTTAGTCCTTTAGTAAAATACTCTTTACGAAGTAAATCTTTTATAGCTCTAGCTCTTTTAGCTGGATCTTTTATGCTTTGTGTTTTTCTATAAGCTATTAACAGGCTTTTTCTACCAGACTCTAAAACACTTTTATACATTTTACTTCCAGTTTCAAAACCAAGCTGTCTTCTAAGTTTTGACTGTCTTTCAGTTTTTTGAGCTTTAGCTCTAGCTTGACCTGCTACAGATAAATCTTCTGTTTCTAGCGCTTCTAACGCAGTATCTTTGTCTGCAGCGACTTGTACTTTAATTTCACCCTCTTGCGTCGTCTCGCCTATGTCTCTGGCTCTACCAGCGGTTGTTTTATCAGCTTTATATTCTCTGTTATATACATTACCAGCTTTATTAGCTATTTGTGAGTTTAAATAGCCAAAAAAGTCATTGTTTTGCTCAGGATTAAATCTTTTAGCATGCGCGGTTAGCTCTGAATAAACTTTATCTACAAAGCTTTTAGGCGCTGTGTCACCTTTAAACTTAGAAGCTATTAAATTATCAAGATAACCTTCGCTTTTTATTTTATTATATATATCATTAAATTCTGCGTCGAATAAAAACTTACCACCTTTTTGTCTAAAGTTATCACCAAGTAAACCTTCTGTACCAAGCTTTTTTATTTCATTTTCAGCTTTAGTTCTTTGCTCAGTAGTCATAGACTTGCTTATACCTGTTTTAGGAAACTTAGCAGCTAATGCTTTAGCTCTTTTGCTAGCTACACCTTTCTTTTCAAACGTAGCGCTATAATCTCTTAAAAAGTTAAAAGCTTGTCTTGCATTACCAAACTCTTTTCTGTGTAGTTTAGCTAAATTTCCGTCTTCACGTATAACACCTAGCTCAGATAACTTTCTTAATATTTCTTCAATTAAGTTTTTAAGTTTTCCAGCAAAGCTTTCGTTATACTCTATCTTGTTTGTTCTTATTGCGTCTGAAAGCTTAGTAAAAACTTCAACACCTAAGTTTTTATCCATAAGTTGACTAACAACGCCTTGAGTACTGTCAGCTTTTATACCGTCTGCTTCAAGAGCATCAATTACAACTTTAGCGTTATCTTCACCTAATAGATCAAACAAGTCTGTTAATAGCTTTGATTGAGCCTCAGTGGTTAAGCTAGCAAAAGTACCATCTACAGAGTCATGTAGTATTTCGTGAGATACAACAGCTATGTTAGCAGCTTTATCTACATTAATATATTTTTTACCATCAATATTAACACCGTCAATAGTTATTTCTGCATCAGGATTTTCGCCAATAAGCTTGTTAAAACTTTCTTCATTAAGTAGAGTTATATCTTCACCTGCTTTTCTAGCTTTAGCAGCCTCTCTTGTTATTTTGCCTTTTATACCTTTTTTTCTAGCTTCTAATATAGCTGCTTTTCTTTGCTCAATAGTAACATCAACGTCATTGTCTATGTATTTATCAGTTATTTCTTTTAGCTGACTTTTTAAAGCTTTTATTCTTTGCTTTATACTTTCGCTTGGCTTTTTATTTGCTTCTAGCTTAGCTATTTCTATTTCTAAATTAATAGCAGCGGCTCTATCAGCAGTGTTATTTATTTTAGAATCAAGATTAAGATCTCCTTGAAGATGCTTTATTTTAGCATTTACTAAGTTTTGAGCTAATTGATCGTTTTCTACTTTAATATCTCCTCTAGTATAAAGTTCTAAAAACGTTGCATCATCTATGTCACGCATTTCATCTTCAAACTGCTTGACATCCATTTTTGTGCCACCTATTTCGTATGAAGCAGGTTTTCTAATAGCAGAAACTACACCTAACATTGTCTGCGGTCCACCTATTTCAGTAAAACCTTCAGTTAATATTTCGTCGATATTTAAATCTTGCTCACCAGCTATTTGACCAGCAACTTCACTAGTTAAACCTCCACCAACACCAACGCCAATACTACCACCGACTTTTTGTCTAGTTGTTCTAGCTATTTGTTTATTTAAAAGTTTGCCTGTAGAGCCTACGTTTTTTGCAAGAGTTCCAGTAAAATAATCTACTATACCAATAGCAACACCTCTTTTTATAGCTCTATTACGTATTTTTTTTATAGCAGACTCATCTCTAAATAACTCTTTTACATTTTCAACGTTCCATTCTTTGTTTTGTTCTTCTAAATACTCTCTCATTAACTGAGACATAGTAAGTCCAGTTTCCATCATAGTACTAGTAGCAGCAAAAGCTGAAGCGGGAACACTAAATATTTCTTCTGGAAGACCTGCTTGAGGACCAGCAAAACCAGCGAGTAAAGTAGTACCTGCTGCAGCACCAACAGCTTTTCTTGTTGGACCTGAATAAGCGACAGAGCCAGCTATTTGAGCTAAACTTTGAAGAGAAGCCTGAGTTAACCAAGATGGATTTTTTCCAGCAGCAAAAAACCAAGCTGTAAACCCGCCGTATTTCTTTTTTAATTGTTGGTAATCTTTATCGCGTTTAATCATTGTACGCGTTTGACCAATGTTCATCATAGCCTCTTGATCTTTCATAAACTGGGCTATTTCTTCATCTGTCATTTTACTACCTTTAGCCCAACCTTGTAAAGAGCTATCTAAAGCTTTCATACGCTCAAAACCTAAAGCTGGAGCTGTATACCAAACATCACCAAGCTCTTTACCATACCATTCAAACGGCGTGCCTTCGGTTAATCTTTCAATTAATGTTGTACGTGTAGTTTCACCGTCAGGTCTTATAGTTGAACTACCGGTAGGTGTAAAAATAGATTTAAATTGATTAAAGTCTTTAGTATAATCACCTTTTTTAGATATAACATTATATACTTTTTGTTGATAACTTTCATCATCCATATAGGTGTTGAAAGTATCAAAGTCAACTTTAATCATCTTATTTTCTAAGAGATATTTATATAACTTTTGTAGATTATTCATAGTCAAACTCAGGGTACTGTTCTTTTAAAAGCTTCATAAATATAGAATAATTACTACCTTTCTTTTCTCCTTTTTGGTTAATAAGCCTAACTTGCTCATATATATCCATTACTCTAATATAATTTTGCATTTCTTCTGGCTTGTCTACTTGAAAAGTTTTTAGCTTATTACCGTCTTCTATCATGCCAAATATATTTAATGGATCAGCTGTTACTATTATTTGATCTCTAAATGAACTTCCAAAAGTAGCTCTTTCGCTTATTTCTAAGCCTTGCGGTATTAAATTATTGTCTTTTAATCTGTTAGCAGTGGCTTCGTCTGTATCTTTAAATGCACCTTCTTCTTTAGCTACATCCCAAATTTCTTTTATATTAGTTTGCACTTGCTCATTGGTAAAATCAATCGCTCCACCTTCACCTCCAACTTTGTTAAGGTCAATATCACCATCTCCTTTAAAATCACCTAAATCTGAACTTTTAGATTTTTGCTTTTTATTATATTGACTAGCAACACTGCTCTTTAATTTGCCATGATACCAAGCAGAGAAGTGCTGTTTAACATTACCTGTTTTTCCTCTTGCTAATACACCTGCGTTTTTTATTCTTTCTTTTTCAGCTAGTACTGCTCCTTCATCATCATCGTCAATACCTTGATCTTTAAACCAACTTTTAAACCATTCACTAGTATCAAAGCCTAAAATATCTGAAGCGCCTTCATTATCAAATATAAATGATTTTAAACCTGCATTACCAACACCATCCATGTTCCACAAATTATTAATTTTACTGTGTAGTATTCTATCATCAACAAATTGAGCGTTAATAACTTCGTTATATAATCCAATATGTTTTTCCATAACAACAGAATTAGCATATACAGGGCCGGCTGCATCTATACTTGAAATAGCTATAGCATCTACGTCAGCATCGTCAGGATCTTGCCAGTGCAACTTGCCATTTATATTAACAAAGTTTTCAGTATTACCGATTAAAATATCATTATACATAGCTTTTTCAGATTCAGTCATACCTTTGCTTTGCATCTCAACCATATTGTCTTCTTTCATTAAGTTTCTAATACCTAATAACTTTTTATTATCTTCTCTAAGTTGAGCGCTAATGGTATTTATATTGTTTAATTCGTTAGCAAGCTCTTGATACCTTGGATTACGAACATCCATAAATGATAATTGTTGATTTATTTGTCTAAATCTTAAATTATTTTGCTGCATGATACTGTTTACAAGATCACCTGTGCCATCGTATAATAGTGATTCATCTATTTCTGGATTAGCAGCTATGTAAGCAGCCATACCAGCTTTTTGTGCTTCTTCTGCTTTGTTTTTTAACTCTATAAGAGGTTTAGTAAATGCTTGTGCTTGTAATGACTTAACTAATGGTTGTATTGCTTCTTGTCTAGCGTTAGTAGATAATTTTTCAAATAAATTTTTACCAGTAGACTTACCTACGTTTTTAAATAAGTCTCCAAGAAAATCTTGGCTTGACATAAAGT
>CEOA01041993.1_pt1 | contig 10973 bp, 14 predicted proteins | sample 530251 | NCBI WGS metagenome assembly CEOA01 (sample SAMEA2619838, study PRJEB7988) | marine metagenome | biome: marine biome (ENVO:00000447); feature: surface water layer (ENVO:00002042); material: "saline water (ENVO:00002010), including plankton (ENVO:xxxxxxxx)" | depth 5 m
TTGTTGGTATTGATCGTGCCAAGATGCGTCTGTATGATTGTGAACAGTCAGCACAAGACGATATTCTTGACAATGGTCAGGATGAGGAGTATAATAATGAAGAAAGTACAAAGTCATTCAAAGACAAATTTGGGGGATTCAAGTTTTGAGGGGTTACTATTCTGTATTCAATCCTAGGGGTGAAAAAATTGCTGACTGTGGTATCGAAAGAGATGCAGTCAATCTCATGCATATGAGAAATGCCCGATGGGATGGTCATTACTTTACTTTCATTCCTCTCCCAGGTGATATTATTAATGTCACACAAGACAAGCAACTTCCTACCAAAGATATTGTCGTCAATATGGACGGTGGTGTCGGAGGCAGTTGGCAGGAAGTAGAATATATTGACGTTGGTGGTCAAAAGATCCCAACACAACAACAATTGCCTCAAGATTGCCAAGAACCATTTATTCCTGATTTTCATGACTAGTCAAGTTGATACCCAAAAATACCTGGAGTTTGTAAATGAAGTTACCTCTCAACCGTCAAAAGACCACGAAGCATTTATCTATCGTCTCCAAGAAATTGAAGGTCAAGGTTTTCATTCCGAGCGACTGCTTACTGCTGCTGTAGGTATGTCTGCTGAAGCAGGTGAGTTTACTGAGATTGTCAAAAAGATTATCTTTCAAGGCAAACCTATCAATGAAGAAAATATGTTCCACCTAAAACGTGAATTGGGTGACATTATGTGGTATGTTGCTCAAGCATGTATGGGACTTGACATTTCTCTTGATGAGATTATGGAGATGAATGTTGAGAAACTAGTCGCACGTTATCCTGGCGGCAACTTTGATGTTCACTATTCTGAAAACCGTAAAGAGGGAGATCTATGAGTAAAAAATCAAAGAAAAATTCAAAGGGAGATACTTGGGAGTGGGAAGAAACTCCCGAAATGCGTGAAGCATTAGAACGACTACATCAAAATATTCGTGATCTTGAAAAAGAACACGGCAAAAAAACTAATGATTATGGAGTAGGAAAATGAAAACACTTACAGTAGAAGATTACAAAGCAGCAGGTGATGAGTTTTGGCCAAAGTATTGGTACATTGCCAAAGAACTAGGTGAAGATGCAAAGGTAGAAGACATTTTAAAGGTAATGGAAACTATCGGTGGTATTGCACTTAAGAAAAAATTGGAAGACAAACTCTCTGGTCCATTTGGTTTTAACAAGAAAAAAGAAGAAGAGGAAAACTAAATAGGTAGAGTAAAGTGTCTCTATCTAATGAATTACGGGGAACAGATAGTTGCTTTTATTCAATCGTTTAAAGATTTTGAGTACAGTTCTGTAAAATCTGCAAATACTAAAACTGTCACGATTACAGTAAAAGATAATGATAGAGGAAGTGCTCAAGATAAGATTGAAAAAGCTCTAATCAAAAACGGATTTGCTGCTAATAAAATAACGAGAGATGTAGTATCTGGATCCACTTTCCCTGCTACTATAGTTCAATTATCTCAAAATAGAGGTGTAATTGTATATAAACCTTTAAGAGGTAGTGCAGGATCTGGTGCGGGTGCTGCACAAACTAAGTTGGCAGAATGTTCCCAGTGTTTATATGCTTCATTAGCATTTAATGTAAAGAAAGGAAAAATTAGTAATACAGATATATCCTTAGATGCCTTCAAAAAAGCATCTAAGGATATTGTTGTAGATGAGAATTTTTTGACTATGGTAAATGATTTGAGTGATGAATGGATTAGTTCCTCAATTCAAGGTGCTAATATGTTATATGATAAGTATGGTGGAAATGGATGGAAGTTCCATAGAGGAAGTAAAGAAGTAGATATAATTGAAAGTCAATTTAAGAAGTTAAACAGATTAGAAGGTGCTTTCAGTAATTTAAATAAGTGGAGTCCTGCTGACATTTACATGACAAAGGGAATGACTTCATCAGATTGGAATAAAATTAAGGAAACTAAAACTTTAAAAAGTTTGAATAATCTGATGGTTCAACTTATTGGAGATGAAAAGTTGATCGGTGTTTCTTTGAAGAAAATTGTTGGTTCTGCAAAACCATTTAAATTTTATAATTTAAATGAAGATCGAAATACTGCCGATATGGGATTCTATGGAAATGTTATTTCTAAAAGAGGTCAAGTTTTTGGTAGTATTGATACTTACATAAATTGGAAATCTGGATCTGGAAATGAGATTCAATTCCGAACAACTACTGGTCAAGCAAAAGGATGGCAAGGTGAGATAAAAGGATCCAATGCTAATCAGGGCAAAATATCATTTGGACCTGTAAATACTGTTTTAAAGCAATTAGGATTACCTGAAGTTCCTAACTATACTGGATCTCCAAAGTTGGGAACAGAATCACTTGCTAAAGAAATATATAAAGACTTGGGAGTGATTGGTTTTGATACAGGCATGGACGAAAAAAGTTTTGTCACAGCATCGGTTGCCATGGAGGAGAAATGGCAGTATAGTAAGTATACCGGAATAAAACTCGCACGAATCATTGCCGATCAAAACAAAAAGACACAGGATGCTATAGTACAAGCATTCTATCTCTATGCAAACTCTCAATCACCACTATCAGGACCTTACGGCAAAATAGAGTAATGGCAAAAAACACTCACCTCGAACACCTGGAAGATGACATTCTCAACAGTGGATCTGCTGGTGGAAAAAATGCGATTCAGTTTCTGAAGGAACTGGGTAAGATGCTGTCTCAACCTAAATCTGGTATTAGAATTACTACTAAATGGGATGGTGCTCCTGCAATTATTTGCGGGATTGATCCCACTTGGGGTCAGTTTTTTGTGGGTACTAAATCTGTGTTTGCAAAAACTAATCCTAAAATCATGTATACCAAGGAGCAGATTGATCAAAACTATAGTGGTCAACTAGCACAGAAACTCAAAGATTGTCTTGAGCATCTTCCTAAACTTGGAATTACTGGAGTTGTTCAAGGTGATTTGCTTTTTACTGATGATAAATCTACAGATAGAATTGATGGAGTAAAAAATATTGTTTTTACTCCTAATACTATCACTTATGCAGTTCCCGATTTGTCTATCCTAGGTGACAAGGTTTCTAGGGCAAAGGTTGGAATTGTATTTCATACAACATATACCGGTTCTTCTTTTCAAGAAATGTCAGCAAGTTTTGGTGTAGATATTTCCAAGTTCAAAAAAACTTCTGATGTTTTTGTGACCAGTGCAGATTTTGATGATGCTTCTGGTGCTGCTTCTTTCACTGATCGTGAAAGTCAGAAGTTTAATTCTATGGTTAATCGTGCGGATGGTAGTCTCCGTCAAGCATCTAAGTTTTTAGATGTATTGACTGCTACTGGTGATTCTAAGTTTGTAATGGCAACCATTTTCAAACAATTCTTCAATTCTTATATTCGTGAAGGTAAGAGACTTCCTTCTGTCCGTGCAGTTGCTATGGATTTTGCAAAGTATTATAGTATGCTGATGGACAAAGAGATTGAAAAGAAGAAAACTGAAAGGTCTAAGAAGAAGTATCAAGACATGAAAGATATGGGTCTGAAGTTCATTCAAGCAAATCAACGTCCTATCTACTTCACTATTGCTTCTTATATGAATCTTCAGGAAGCAAAACTATTTGTCATTCGTAAACTTGAACAAGTGAAAAGTCTTGGAACTTTCCTCAAAACTGAGCACGGATATCGTGTCACCGCACCCGAGGGATTCGTTGCAATCAAGTCTGGCAAAGCATTGAAACTTGTGGATCGTCTAGAATTCAGTCGTGCCAACTTTAGTGCTGCAAAGTCTTGGGACAAGGCATAATAAATATTATTATAAGGAAATAAGTAATGAAAAAGTTTTCCGCATTTGTAACAGAAGCAATTAGTGCCGCAGCTCAGCAAGCCAAGAGACTTGGTTTGCAGAGTGATGGTCATGGAGACTGGTATGATAAGCAGGGAAAACTAGTAGCAAAAACTGAGAAAGGAAATCTTAAGTTCTTTGATAGGAAGAAAAAATCTGCTGACCAGGAAGAACCTCAACAGAAATCTAAAAAACCTGTTCAACAAGAAAAACCTCAGCAAAAGTCTCAAGAAGTAGAGAAAGAGACTGAAACTCAGGAATCTGAAACTTTGACTGTAGGTTTTGGTCGTTTTAATCCTCCTACTATTGGTCACGAAAAACTTCTAAATCATATCAAGAAGGTTGCTGATAATGGGGAATATAGAATTTACCCATCACATTCTCAGGATGCAAAGAAAAATCCACTAGATTCTGAGACTAAGGTTGGTTACATGAGAAAGATGTATCCTGATCATTCAAGTAGAATCGTTCATGATACTGGAATGAAGACTATCTTTGATGTTCTCAAAGGTGCTCATCAGCAGGGATACAAGAGTGTAAATATTGTAGTTGGTGCAGATAGATTGCAAGAGTTTGAGAAACTTGCTAACAAGTATAATGGAAATCTTTATAATTTTGAAACTATTAATGTAGTTTCTGCAGGTGAACGTGATCCTGATGCTGAAGGTGTAGAGGGAATGTCTGCATCAAAACTCCGCAAGCACGCTAAGGATGGAGATTTTGAAACCTTTTCTAAAGGTGTTCCCAAAGCATTGGGAGAAAAAGATGCTAAGAAACTTTATAATACTGTTCGTAAGAACATGGGTCTTGATGAAGAGTTTGAAACTTGGGAGATTGCACCTAAACTTGACTGGAAAAATCTAAGAGAAAATTATGTTACTGGAAAGATTTTTCAAGTTGGTAAAATTGTTGAAAACATGAATACTGGAATAATTGGTAATATTATTCGTACCGGAACAAACTATGTTATCTGTGTTACTGAGGCAGGAGAAATGTTTAAGTCTTGGATTCATGATATTAATGAAGTATATGAAATAGGAACAGATGAATATCGAAAGTATGTTCAGAGAATTACTCCAAATGAGCCGATTCGGGATTTTATAAATAAAAATAAGAAAAAACTTGTCAGTAAACAGAAAGATGCAAGATCATTGGAGTAAAGTCCACGGAGACTTGAAAGATATTTACGAAGAAATTGCTGCTCCTGAAGGTGCAAAACCTAAAGAGGGAGAAGATAAGGCAGCTGCTTCTGCAAAGAAAGTGCGTCAGGCAATTTATGATATCAGATATCGTTCTGGACAAAAAAATCTTCCTTTGAATAAAGTATATCAAGATTACATGCAGGGATCTGGTATGACTCCAAAAGAAAGAGCAATGGTCAAGGCAAAGATTGCTAGCAGCAGTCAGAAGGAAGAGTATCAGTTTGAGTATCATATGAGCACTCTTCAGTTTGATGAGCAAACTGGAAAGTATAAAGTCAGAGTTACTGACAAGACTACTGGTAAGTCTTTTATAAGAACTGCTACTAGAGAAAAGATTAGTCAGTTAAGAAATAATCCTAATATTTCTTCCGTAGAAATGACTAAAGGTGAAGGAAAGAAGGCAGATAAGGATTATGATGGTGATGGTAAGATTGAAAGTGGAACTGATGAGTACATGGGTTCCAGAGATAAAGCAATCAAAAAAGCAATTGCTGCTAAGAAAGAAGAAGTTGATACACAACTTGAAGTTCATCAAGATTTATTGAATGCAACTCTTGATAAGATGGAAGAGGGTGTTCGTGATTTAGATCCTAAGAAAGGAACTGCTGAACGTAAAGCACGTCTTGAGAAGAAACGTGGTATGAAGGTTGATGACCATCCCGAATACAAAAAGAAAGAGCATGTTGATGAGGCAGATATGAAAGGTGCTCCTTCAATCAAGGACGCAAAACCAGCAAAGAAAACTAACGTTAAGTATGATCCTCATATGAAGGTGATGGCACCTCAGAAAGAGGAAGTAGAAGTAACTGAGAAGAAAGACGACACATATCTAGAACCAGATATGAAGAAACGTCAGGCAAATAATGAGAAGGCACGCAAAGAACTTGCGAAGGGTCCTCAGATGAAGAACCCTCATTTTGAATCAAAGGAAGTTGAACTTCCTTTTGGTGATATGAGGGGACTTATCAAAAAAGCTGCGAAGAGAGTTGATGCAGACGTTGATGGTGACGTAGATGCAAAAGATAAAAAATCATCCAGTGAAATGGGTGAATATGTTCCCACCCCTGATGGTAAAAAGAAAACCACTAGGGTTAAAGAAGGATATTCTTGGAGAGATGAACTCATCGAAGTGATGGGTGATAAGATGGATGACGATTCCAAGAAGAAAATTGATGTAATGAAGGGTAAAAATAAGATCAAAATTAATCCCCCAATGGGAGAAGAAGTTGATCTTTCTGACTCCCTAGAACCAATTTCTGAGGAATCTGATAAAAAATATTGTAGACTTTGTATGAAGAAAGAGTCTAGAGATGAGTGTAGTTATGGTCCAAAAATGTTTGATGCATATTCTGTAGAAGATGCTACAGATGGTGAAAGAGAGGTTGCAGCATCCCAATCTGATGCTGATGGTGGCGGGGTAAGTGAAAGTGTTCTTTATGAAATGAATGGAGTAGAAGTTGAACTAATTTCTGAGTCATTCATAGATCAGGTTGTTGAAGAATTTTTTGTTGAGTTTGTTATTGAGAATGATCTAACTGAGGATGAAATTGATACACTAGTTGCAGAAATGACACTAGAAATTAATGAATCTTTAATTTTAACTGAGGAAACTGATGTCCTCCTCAATGAAAAACTTGGAATGGTCAAAAAAGCAATCAAGTCTGCTGGTTCTGTTGCTAAAAAGGCAGTAGTTGGTGGCACTGGTCTTGCTGCTAGAGCTGCTGGAACTGCTGTTCGTGCCGTTAAAAAAGCAGGTGGAGTTGTTAAAGCAGCAGGTTCTGCAGCTAAAGCAGGATATAAAAGAGGTGTTGAAGGTTCTGGATCTTCAACCAGTGCTTCTGCATCTACACCTGCACCTAAAAAATCTGGAACACCTGCTGGTAAGAAACTAGTAAGTGGACTTAAGAAAGTTGCTTCCGGAACTGCTTCAATGGTAGCAAAAGCAGCAAAGAAAACTGCTAGTGCTGCTAAGGGTGCTGCTTCAGTTGCCGCAAAAACAACTAAAAAGGTAGTTGGTAAGGTTGCTAGAGCAACTTCCTCCACAACTGATAAAGTTGCAAAAAAGTTAGGTGAAGGATTAAGTATCGAAGATCAAATGAGAATTTCTCGGGAGGCAAATGCAAAGAGAAAACCATATCAACCTGGTGATCGTCAGAAGCAACGTGCTGCTCAACTCAAGAATGTTGCTAAGAATGCAAAGAAAGATACCAGAACAGATGCTGAGAAAATGGCAGATGCAACTGGTCCTCGTCCTGGTTCCCGTTATAGAGGTGACTGAAAAATGCCAGCAGTTTCCAAAGCGCAGCAAAGATTCTTCGGGATGGTTAGGGCGGCTCAGAAGGGGGAAATGGAGAACCCCTCGTCTGAGGTTACCAAAGCTGCTTCCTCCATGTCCAAGTCCGACGTGAAAAAGTTTGCTTCTACAAAACATGATAAACTTCCCGAAAAGAAGAAGACGTTTAAGGAGTTCATTAATCATACATAGATTAGAACTTTATTTGCACTAACCATGCTTGCATTTCTACTCCCATTCGCATCAAAGGTAATTTCCGATGCAGTTAAGCAGATTCCAGAAAATGAAGAACTTGGTGAGAAATTGGTTGAGATTTGTCTTGTTATCCTTGCTAAAGCGGTTAAGTTAACAAAGACTGATATGGACGATCAACTTCTAGAAGTTGTGAGTAAGGCAATTCTTGCCAGAGATGAAGAGGCACCTGCAGAGTGATATTAAGGGCATCGTAGGGTGCCTTTTTCATTTTTATAAATATTTTTAGCAAAATTTTCATAGGTAAGGCACATGGCTCTTTGGGGCAGTAAGGATTCAGTTTATTCTGATGGAACCATTGCAATTAGTGGAACTACCGTAACAGGAACTGGAACAACTTTTAATACAGCAGGATTAATTAATCCTGGTGACGTACTCACTGTAGGCACTGGCTCCACTCAGGGTGAAGCAGTCATTGCTGGTGTAACTAGTGCAACTATTTTGACTTTAGAAGAAAGTCCAAGCACATTAGACAGTGGCAGTATTACTGGTGCAACATATGTAATCAGTCAGAGACCTATCTCAACAATTTTTGACACCGATTATGGTGCTGCTGAGATTTATGGTGTTGACAAAACTGAAGTTGGAGTTGCTGCTACTACCGCATTTGCAGTCACTCATTCTGGATGGGTAGGAATGACAACATATATCGATGCTCATGGAGAACTAAGAGTAAAACATGAAGTTCTAGTTGCCGGTGGCATTACTGGTGATAATGACACTGATGATACTAAGTTTGCTGATAGTTGACACTAAATAATTTGAAATAAATGGATTCTTATGATAATTGAAGAACTGAATAATTCAAATTTTTTATTATTTGCAATCAAGAATTATGAGAATCCACAATCTCTGACTGAAGATGATTTTTATGAAGACCTGAAGAGATTCAAATACATAAAAAGATTGATTAATAAGTATTTAAATGGCAGTGAGTTAAATATAAATCTTGTTTTAAATCACATAATGGTAATTTATAATGTATTTGGTGATGCTGCAACTCCAATGCTGTTTCATAAAATAACTGATAAAGATTCTAGATCTATTCTAAAATCATTTTTATATTTTATTAATAGATTACCACCAAATTACTGTAGTGATATTGAAATGAATAAACACTGCATTAATAAACTTAGAAAGATATGAAAAGCACCGATAAAATAATTGAATTATCAAGGCAGTTACGAGAAGAAATTGCTAATGTAGTTGGTGCTGGTCATATTGCAGGAACAAAAGAGGCTGGAGATGATCCTCCAGTAGACTTAAGAAAATATAAAAACAAACTTTCAATGTTTTATAGACGTGACATAATCAATAAAAGAAAAAAGAAACGTAAAAAGTAAAATGTTGGGACTGGGTAAATTACAAGTCTTAGAATCTAAATTAGACATCTATGAAGATTTGTCTAAAGAGATGCTGTCTAAGTTAGAAAATGCAGTCTCTACTATCTCAGAGAACAGTAACAGAGTTGCTGTAGTTTTAGAAAGACATGAAACTCGATTAGATGAAGGTGATAAATCTAATCAACTTATTATTAGAATGATTGAAGAGATGAAGGATCAAGAAGAGAAGAATCATAAAATCCTTCATGATAGAATTGATAGAATTCAAAAGAAAGTTGACTCTAATCAAAAGTTTGTAATTGGAGTTACTGCCGTTCTAACAACCCTTGTGGCAGTATTACAAGTGGTCCCACCTATCATTAGAGTCTTGACACCTGCAGCAAATTCCAGTACAATTGGTTCAGGCATAGTAGGATCATTAAATGAATCATCTAGACGTTCAGTATATCAACAGAATATCCTGTCTTCTAGAGAATTTTTCATCTAAGAGAAATAATTTATATAATTTTAGATGTCCCTATTGTGGTGATTCTCAAAAGAACAAAAACAAAGCAAGAGGATTTCTATACCAAGTAAAGTCAGATACTGCTTATAAATGTCATAATTGTGGCAAGTCAACGACATTTACTAGGTTCCTAAAAGATATTAATTCAAATCTCTATAACGAATATGTTATGGAGAGATACAAATCAGGACTCACTGGAAAGGGTTCACAAACACCCGATCCAAAGTTTGAATTTAAGAAAACAGAGTTCAAACAGTCCTTAAAACTCCCTAAGGCATCTACAAATCCTAGGGCATCGGATTATCTCAAGAAGAGAAAACTTAATCCGATGAAGTTTTACTATGCAGAAAAGTTTATGGCATTCTGCAATCAAATCAAACCCGGATCATTCTCTACTATTAAGAATGATCATGCTAGGATTGTCATTCCTTTGTATTCACCTTCTAAGAAACTTATTGGTCTTCAAGGTAGGTCGTTGGACAATTGGATACAACCTAAATATCTCACACTGATGTTTACTGACAAGTATTCAAAAATATATGGACTTGACACAATCAATAAAAAACTACCAGTCTATGTGGTCGAAGGACCCTTTGACAGCACTTTCATCGACAATTGCGTGGCTTTGTGTGGTAGTGATGGTGACGTTAGTTATCTTGAGGGGTGCGATCTCATTTTTGTATATGATAATGAGCCCCGTAATAAAGAAATTGTTAGTAGAATTGGCAACACTATCAAACGAGGATATAAAGTTGTCATCTGGCCAAACAACATCAGAGATAAAGACCTAAATGATATGCATCTTTCTGGACATAACGTTCAAGATCTGGTAAAATCAAATATCTATTCTGGACTAGAAGCAACTCTTCAATTCAATAAATGGAAAAAAGTATGAGCAACGGACTAAAGGTAAAAAAAAGAGATGGTCGAATTGAATCACTCGACCTCGAAAAAATGCATGTGATGGTAGAGGAAGCGTGTAAAGATCTTGGTGGTGTTTCTGCTTCTCAAGTAGAGATGCAATCGGGTATTCAGTTTTATGATGGAATTACCACAGATGAAATTCAGGAAATTTTAATTCGTAGTGCAAGTGATTTAATTGATCTTGATCATCCAAACTATCAGTTTGTTGCAGCTAGACTTTTAATGTTCTCTGTTCGTAAAGCACTATACGGAAGACTGAGAGAACTTCCAGATTTTTATGATCATATTACGCAATGTGTAGGAAACGGATTGTATGATGGACAAGTTCTTATTAAATACTCTAAGGAGGAGATTGATAAAGTTGGTAGTTTTATTGATCATAGTCGGGACTTCTTATTCACTTATGCGGGTCTACGTCAAGTCTGTGATAAGTACCTTGTGCAAGATAGAAGTTCAGGGAAAGTATACGAAACTCCCCAATTTATGTACATAATGATTGCTCTGACAATTTTTTCAGAATATCCTACAGAGACAAGACTCTCTTACGTTAAAAGGTATTACGATGCAATCTCAAAACACAAAATCAACATTCCCACACCTATCATGGCA
>CEOA01001004.1_pt1 | contig 10971 bp, 16 predicted proteins | sample 530251 | NCBI WGS metagenome assembly CEOA01 (sample SAMEA2619838, study PRJEB7988) | marine metagenome | biome: marine biome (ENVO:00000447); feature: surface water layer (ENVO:00002042); material: "saline water (ENVO:00002010), including plankton (ENVO:xxxxxxxx)" | depth 5 m
AGATTATGCATTTCAAGATACTAAATTTGAACCTTACGAAAATTTATCTTGGGATGATTCTGATAATTCTGTTATCGGTAAGGACTTAGGAGAAGGCGGTATAGGAACTGTTTATATAGTGCCTGCTAAGGATCAATTAACTGATGAACAATACATACTTCACATTGAGGCATTTAAAGATATATCTGATGAAGATGATGAAGGTATAGGAACAGACTATTTATGGGAAACAAGATTATATAAGGAAGAAAGCTAATGCCTAGACCAAAAAAGAAAATACAAAAACGTGAGAAAGTCTTTGCTTTTGTAAGCAAGACTATTGATTTTATACAAGCTAAATGGAAACCTTATACAGTTGGGACTATATTCCTAGCAGGTACTGGTACTTTTATTTATGTTGTTTTCTTTTGGCTTGATAAAGTAGAATCTATAGAACTGTGTATAACTTATTTTTAGAGGCTTCAGTATCTCACAGCTGCATAGTCTGGGCGGCGAAATCAAGGTAAATGTGTGTGACGCAGTACTGAAGTTTTATTCATGATAACCTGCTAATTTACCACCAGACTAACAAAGAAGGATAAAGAATGAGAAGAAGATGTTCTATACCCAGAACCGATTATATATTTCAATTTGAATCTACCAACCATGGCACCGTTGATTGGCAATTTCATAAAAAAGTTGTTGATAAAATGTACCATGCTACATGGCTAGTAGCTAAGAATCACTTAGTTGTGCTTACAAAACTAGATGATCAAGCTAAAAAAGAAGTTCAACAAGAATTATTTGAAACTTTTGAAAAAATAGATAATCAATTAGTTAGAGACCATAACAACAAAAAAGCACGTGAACGACGTACAAAAAAAGCTAACGCCAAGGGGGTAACGTCCTGACGTTAGCTCAATTTTTAATCAACTTAAGATACGTACACCCATAGTTGCAGCGTTCCTGTTGCAACATCACTTCCAGGCGCGACTTCACAAATAATATCAATTGTATCGTCTGCACTGTAAGTTCTAGGAGCTACGTCTGCATCTTGCTCGTCAGCAGTACCACCTTGTCCACATGTTGAAGCTGCAATGTACCGATCTGTATCATCGCCATCACCAACACCGAAGACTAAAGCTGTGCCGCCATCTAAGTCACTTGATTTAATTTTAACGTCATGCACTGTTTCACCTGCAAAGACATCTACCATTTGGTATACGTCATCAGCGTTAGGTGCAGCCGTTACATTAAAGCTAGCGTATCTAACTCCAACCGTACCACTTGGAAATGGTTTGAATGAAGAATTACCGCTAACTGAGTCACTTGTAAAAGTAGCCATAGTTTCACCTTATATTTTACTATTGCACACCATTATGCAATACTCTCTGTTATAGAGACATTTTTGCGAATGTCAAATTAATTAAGGAGTAATTAAGGTGCCACCCAGCTACGTTTACGTTAAAAGAAACCCGATACACCCTTACATTTATACAATACCCGAAGACTTGCCCTACATACAATGGAAGCGAGTGAAGGTCTCTATTGCATATAACATGTGTACTAGTAAACAGAAAGGTTGGGAGAGAGCAAAAACTAGTGAATATATCGATTGGTGTAAACAAATGGAGGCAGCTGGTCACAAAATTGTTTAGGAGAAACTATGCGTAAATTATATTTAGACTTTGAAACGTACTATGACGTTCGTTTTAGTCTTACAAAAATGACTACAGCCCAGTATGTAAACGACGAAAATTTTTCTGTATGGGGTGTTGGACTTAAGTTTGATGATGATGACACACAATGGATCCCAGGTGATGAATGTTTCGAAGTATTACAATCTATAGACTGGTCAGACACTGCTGTAGTTTGTCACAACACTTTATTTGATGCGTACATACTTACCCATCATTATGGAGTTATACCAAAATATTACTACGACACAGCTGCTATGAGCCGTGGTGTGTATCCAAACCAAAGTGCAAGCTTAAAGGAAGTGGCCATGCGTGTGTTTCCAAACGATGCTACTAAACGTAAAGGAGATGAGTTAGTAACAGCAAAAGGTATCAAAGACTTACCACCCGATATAGAAGAAGACATCGCTGGTTACTGCATACAAGACGTAGATCTTACTTATGATATCTTCAATGCTTTTTTACCTACTTATCCACAGCAGGAGTTAGACCTTATTGATCTTACTTGTAGAATGTTTGTAGAACCCAAAATAGTATTAAACAAACAACTACTAGAAGAACATAGAGACAATGTAAAACAAACTACATCTAATCTGATTGAAGCTAGTGGGCTTACAAGAGAAGTTCTAGCGTCTCAAGTAAAGTTTACACAACACTTGACCGATGAGCTGGGGATTGTAATACCAAAGAAAAAGAGTGGTCGTACAGGTAAGATGATACCAGCGCTTGGTAAGTCAGACCCAGGTTACATACAAATGTGCCGGGCTCATCCAGAGCATCAAGCAATATGGGATGCTAGAGAAGCAGTCAAGTCACGTATAGAAGAAACAAGAGCTACTAGATTCCTTGATTCAGTAAACCCAGATGGAACTATATCTGTTCCACTTCGTTACTATGCTGCACACACAGGCCGTTTCGGTGGTGCAGAAAAGATGAACTTACAAAACCTGCCCAGAGGATCTAAGCTTCGTACTGCATTACAATCTCCAGCAGGCCAACTCATGTATGTAGCTGATTTATCAAACATCGAAGCTAGGATGCTAGCTTGGTTAGCTAAAGAACAAGATCTTATAGATGCGTTTGCAACTGGTAGAGATGTATATTGTGAATTTGCTAGTCAGATATACAACCGTGAGATTACAAAAGATGACAAACTAGAAAGATATGTAGGCAAGACTGCAATACTAGGACTAGGTTATGGTATGGGAGCTGATAAGTTCAAGGCAACTTTGAAGTCGGGTTCTCCATCAGTTGAAGTTACCGATGCTACAGCTCTTAATATTGTAAGCCAATATCGAGCTATGTATCCAAACATACCACTCTTGTGGGCTGGTTGTAAGAACTTACTATTTGCAATGATGAACCGTGGTTCTATAGGTATGGACTATGGGCCGTTGACCGTTGACACTAATGCATTACAACTACCCAATGGAATGCATCTTAAATATCCACAACTACAATACCAACATGGAGAGTTTACATACTCTAGCGGCCGTAGTTACATACGTACACATGGTCCCAGAGTTACAGAAAATATAGTGCAGGCACTCGCTCGAATAGTTATTACTGATCAAATGTTAGAGATACAAAGAATACCTGAAGTATCAGTTGTGTTACAAATACACGACGAGGTCATCTCACTTGCATCAGATTATGAGCCTGACAAGACTTTAGATAAGATTATAGATATAATGAAAACGCCTTTATCTTGGTGTCCAGAGCTCCCATTAGATGCCGAAGGAGGATATAGCACCAGTTACAACAAATGAAGAATCTAATATTAACTAGACGAGTCAAGCAAGGAGTTCTTATCTATAAAGATGGAGAATTTGTTTGCGAAGTTACAGTTACTAATTTAGGACTTAAACAATGTAAGCTTGGTTTTGTAGCAGATGAAAATATAAAGATAGATAGAAAAGAAAAAGGAGGCCCACATGGAAATAGTTTTCCTAGAAGCAAAGAAAAAACTAGTTAAAGAGATATCAAAAAAAGCAACAACACCTTACCCTTTAGTCAAAAAGTTTACTTCTCATCATTTTAACTACAAGAAAACACAAAAAGGACTAGAGGACTTCTATGAAGGCTTACAAACAGCAGCGGCTGCAGGAATGTGTTTGCACAAAGGACTTTTACTCAGAGAATTACAGGACGAGCCCAGGGCTTTGGTTGCAGATCGTAACGCACCGACTGAGCTATTGGTTATAGATGTAGATGGTTTACAGATGCCAGCTCAAGATCTAACTGATGTAAGAACCTTAGCTGAGAAGTTTGTGTTACATATGCCTGAAGAGTTTCAGAATGTATCTTACATAGCACAAGCAAGCGCTTCATTAGGACTAAAAGAAGATAAGGTATCTTTACATTTGTTCTTTTTCTTAAAGCACGCTGTACATCCAAAGACCCTGAAGGAGTGGTTGAAGACCTTAAATTATGAAACAGATATACTAGCTAAGCACTTACAACTTTCAGCTAACGGGCAAAGTTTAAGTTACACACTAGACCCTTCAGTAGCTGAAAACAGTAAATTAATTTATTTATCAGCACCTAAGTTTGTGGACATGGATGACCCTATACCAGGAGACAGGTTTATATTACAAAAAAGACAAACAGCTGCATTAGATCTAAATGTAAGTAATATTAACCCAGAGCGTGTACACAACTTAGGTATACAGATAAAAGATAGCTTACGTAAGAAACTAAATCTACCAAAGAAGAGTTCAAAGATAACTACAATAACTATAGCTAACGAACAACAAGAAGTACTTCAGAACCCAGATAAGATGACTATAGATATAGTTCGCGTAAATGAGCCTTATGTGAACTGTAATGTAAATGGAGGAGACAGCAATGGTTATTACTTCTTACTTTCTAATCCTCATTACATGTATAACTTTAAGGGCGAGCCCATATGGGAGATACAAAAGGCAGACCCTGAGTTTTACCGAAGTATATTTGAAGTTTTTGCAGATAAAATACATGGAGACCAGCAGCTGAAGCCAGTTGTATTACGTGATTTCTATACTGATACTCATTTTAATGGTATTTATGATGAGAATAAGCAACAGTTTACAGACGAATATCCACTCACTCCGACTCAAAAGTCTTCACTAAATGACTTCATGCGCACTCATAATCGTACGTTACCTGATTACGTGCCCGATGCGCAGGTAGTATTTGATCCATCTTCTGACAAAGGTATACAACTAGATGAAGCTCCTTACTATGTAAACTTGTACAGAAAAACGCCTTACATGTTAGAAGCTAAAGAAACTGTTCAACTTGAATATGGCACTGCTAAAAAACTAAAAGAACGCGTACCAAATATATACAAACTCTTACATCACATATTAGGCAATGGTGATACTGAGTTTGAACATTTCATTAACTGGTTGGCTTACATATACCAGAATAAAAGAAAGACCATGACTGCATGGATATTTACAGGCGTACCTGGGACTGGAAAGGGTTTGTTTGTACACAAAATATTAAAACCTTTATTTGGTGAATCACAAGTTCCAATGCGTTCTTTAGAAAATATAGAAGAACAATTTAACTTATACATGCGTACAGCTCTATTCTTAGTTGTTGATGAATTTCGTATGAGTGATTCGTCTAATACAAATAAAATGGCAGATAAGCTTAAACACCAAGTTACAGAGCCCACACTTACTATTCGGGCTATGCGTACAAACCAGGTGGAGCTACCAAGTTTTTGTAACTTTATCTTTCTTACGAATAGAGGCGATGCAGTTCGTATAGAAGAAGGAGATAGACGTTACAACGTAGGGCCTCGTCAAGAAAGTAAACTACAAAATGTTATACCTGAACTACTAGACAACTTAGAAGATCTAACAAAAGAGCTGTACTATTTTGCAGGTGTATTACAAGCATTCCAGGTAGATAATCGTATGGCTCACACAGCCCTTGAAAACGAAGCTAAACAACAAATGAAACAGATCTCTATGTCTGTATTAGAAGAATTTGCACATGCAATAAAAGAAAGAAACTTAGAATATTTTGTAGAAATTTTAGATATAGAGATTACAAACACATTTGATGCAGGATCCATAGCATCAGCACAAAGATATATTAAAGACTGGATATCTAAGGCAGGAACTGAAACTGTTGTACCTATGCAGCACTTCAAAGTAGTTTACGATGTCCTTACAGATAGTCGCAATAAATTGTCTCAAAGAGACTTTTCTAAAGCTATGTCTAGGCAAAATGTATTGATAAAAAGAAAAAGAGTATCGTCTGACAAAAACGCTAGTATACCCAGGGGGGTTGTAATAAATTGGAAACTTAACGATAATGTTAAAGAAACTCTTATAAAAGAACATTTCGAAGAAAAAGATTTAAAACTATTATCTAAGTAATTTTGAGAAACTACTTACAAGATACTCGTCCAGATCTAGACAATGTAATAGCATCGGACAAACCAGAGGAGCTGGGACTTATACCAGCTTGGTCTTATTCTACTTTAAAAACTTACGAAGGTTGTCCATATCGGCTTTACATTAATAAAGTAAAAAAGATACAAGAGGACTACGGTCCAGCAGCCGAACGTGGTACACAAATACACCAACAGGCTGAAGACTATGTCAAAACAGAATTGGGCGAACTGCCAGATTCTTTAAAAAAATTCAGCTCTCAGTTCTCCTTACTTAGAGATCAATATATTGAAAGTAATGTAGAACTTGAAGGAGAGTGGGGATTTACAATTGACTGGGAACCTTGCGGTTGGATGGATCGTAACGTTTGGGCTAGAGTAAAACTTGATGCAATTTTACATGAGTCAGATACATCAGCTCGTGTAATAGATTACAAAACAGGTAAACAATTTGGAAATGAAATTGCACATAGCCAGCAAGGTCTTGTGTATGCAATTGCTACTTTTTTTAGATACCCTGAACTAGAAAGTCTTAATACAGAATTTTGGTATTTAGATCATGGTGGCACTCTTGAGAAAGTATACACGCGAGCTGAAGCTATGATGTTTATGCCAAAACTACAAGAGCGAGCATTAAATTTAACTACTGCTACTAGATTTAAACCTAATCCATCTCAATACAACTGCAAGTGGTGTTCTTATGGAAAAGGAGAATATCCAGTATGCGAATGGAGTTTTAAATAATTTTGTGTTAAAATAACTATATACAACGAAAAATGAATAACGAACTAAGAAAGGTGAACTATGGACACGATATCTGTCGTCGATGCATATCAGCATCAAATTGAAACCACTGACTTTATTAAACAACAACCGCGCTGTCTGATTACATCAGATCCTGGCACGGGTAAAACTCGTGCAGTATTAGATGCAATTGACCCTACTGAAGGGGCCACACTTGTACTTGCACCTTTATCTATACTTGAAGCTTCTTGGGTAGAAGATATAATAAAGTTTAAACCAGAATTAAATTACGGAGTTGCATATGCCAAAAACAGAAAAAAAATCTTCGAAGACACCAGTTACGACATCGTCATCACTAACTTCGAAGCTGTTAATTTCTTACATAAAAATCCATTATTACTTAGCAGATTTAATACCATCGTCATTGACGAATTTACTGCATTCAAAAACAGAGAAGCCAAACGATCGAAGAACCTCAAGTCTATTATTCATCACTTTGATAATAGAATTGCTATGTCTGGCACTCCTAATAGCAATACTATTCTAGATGTCTGGCATCCAGCATTACTAATAGATGACGGTAAACGTTTAGGTCAAAGATTTTGGTCTTTTAGACACCAAGTTTGTACACCTAAGTTTAATGGCTTTGCTAATGAGTGGATAGACAAACCTGGTATTGAAGCTGTTGTAGCTAATCAGCTATCAGATATTACTATACGACATGCAATCGAAGACTGTATGGATCTTCCAGACAATAATGTCAGGACTATGTATACAAAGCTTACACCCACTGTACAAAAAATGTACAACATTTTGGCAGAAGAGTCTGTTCTGTATACAAAGCAAGGGACCATTAATGCTGTCAACGCTGCAGCCAGAGTTAAAAAGTTATTACAACTAGTTTCAGGGGCTGTATACGATCAAGACGGCAATGCTACTTTGTTGCATAACGAACGGTATGAGCTGGTTATGCAGCTTGTATCGCAACGTAAGCACTCATTAGTTGCATACAATTGGAAGCACGAGCGTGATTCGTTGATCGCTATTGCAGAACGAGACAAAATATCATACGAACTTATTGATGGCACAGTGCCAGCACATAAGCGCAAAGACATCGTACAACGCTTCCAAGCTGGACAAATACAAGTATTGTTCGCCCACCCGCAATCTACGTCACATGGGCTTACACTTACTAGAGCTACAACTGCTATATGGTGTTCTCCTACGTACAGCGCTGAACAGTTTCAACAATTTAATCGTCGTATACATAGAGCAGGTCAAACTCAAAAAACTGAAACCATTTTAATTGCAGCTAAAAATACTTGGGAAAAACAAGTATACAAAAAGCTAGATAGCAAACTAGGTAAAATGGAAAATTTATTACATATTCTATCGGAGATAAATAATGTCAAAAAACATACTTAATGCAATGTCAGAAAGCACACAATTAAAAATAGAAGAACTGTGTTTAGAAGACAAAGAAATGCTTGCAACTGCTTTGATATTTGCAATGGCTGAGTTAGAAGCTGAACATACATACAGCTCTACTAATTTAATTGATACACCAGAAAAAGCACAACACTTATTAGAGCAAGCTGGTACAGCAGCTACAGTCATGATTAAAAATATACATGAATCAATATCAGAATTTAAACAATGGGGGAAACACTAATGTCAGAACTAACTATGGATGATCTTTTAAATGATCTTCACGACTCAAAACAATCGTTAAGAGAGCTACAAGCAGAAGAAAAAACTCTTAAACAATCGATTAATGAGTTAGAAAACCGAATTATTTCTAATCTTGAAAACCAAGGAGTGGATAGGATTGGTAATAATGTGTGTACAGTTTCAATTAAAAAAGAAATTGTACCCACTGTAGACGATTGGGACAGCGTTCACCAACACATAATTGACACTGGTCAGTTTGAGTTGTTACAAAAACGTATGTCTGCAACCGCTTACAGAGAGCTGCAACAAATGGGACAAGACGTTCCAGGTGTTGCAGCAACTGAGCTGACCCGAATTAACTTCAGGTCTAAATAGTAACTATATCAAAGAAAAAAGGAGTACGTACGATGAACGATATAGCTATAAAAGCAAGTGAGATGCCCGCTCACATAAAAAAGGGCACTGGTCTTGGTAATGAAGGTATTACTGCAGACCATCTGCAAACTCCTCGTGTAAAGCAACTGCAAAGTGCTAACAACGAGGTTGATCCAGAACACAGTGATTATTTAGAAGGAGCCAAAGTTGGTGATTTCTTTAACACTGTAACAAACGAAGTATATGGAAATAAACTAACGGTTATAAACGTTTACTTTAGAGACGAATACGTTGTTTGGAAAAAACGTGAAAAAGGTGGTGGTTTATTTGGTACCTTTAATTCTCAAGCTGATGCAATGGATGCATTAACTGCAGAAGGCAACAACCTTGAGGATTATGATATCACTCAAACTCACTCGCATACATTGATTAGAATCGATGAAGAAACAGGTGAGTTAGATACAACACCTTTTATATTTGATTGTGCAAGTTCAAAGCTTCGTGTAAGTAGAGAATGGAACACTCAAATAATGCGTTTAGGTGGAGATAGATTCGCGTCTGTATGGACGATGTCTTCTGCTCGTACCGAAAACAGAACGGGTAAAGCGTTCTATAATATTTCAGTTGAAAACCAAGGGTGGGTCAACAAAGACCACTACGACTTTGCTAAGTCAGTCTATGAAGCCTTACCTAAAGCTTCAGCTTAATATTATGTTTGTATTACATGGTGCGTCACATACTGTCGCACCATGTATGCACTCTCCTATATGCTATACTTGGCTCGGTGATCGAGAAAACATTTATAGCAAAGATCCACAAAGCGCTCTCCAAAGAAATATATCGTTGGAAAATCAATGATGCATACCACGGAGGCGTGCCTGACGTATACTACAGCGGCCTAGCAGGCTGTATGTTTGTAGAATACAAATACCATAGAAAGATACCTGTGAAATCAACTTCTAAAATCTCAATCAATACTTCTACACAACAAAAAGAATGGTTAAAAAGAGCTATAAGCCACAGTGTGCCTGCTTACGTAGTAGTAGGAGCTGCAGATAAAATTGTAATGACACAGGATATAGACAAAACATTTTTCACAGTTAAAGAATTTTTAGAACAAGCACTTAGTTTCAATGAATATATAGACAAATTAACTAGTGTGCTTACAACAGGAGGTTAGAATGTCGGATAAAATTAATCCACCTTATTACAACAAATCAATCGAGACTACAGATTACATACTTGCTCATGATTTAGGATACCTAGAGGGCAACATAATTAAGTATGTCACAAGGTATAAAGAAAAAAACGGGATCGAAGACCTACATAAAGCTGAGTGGTACTTAGCTAAACTTATAAAACAAGTAAGAAACCAATAGTTATTTTTTTCTGCGCTTACGTGTAGTTTTTCTCTTCTTAACAATTGTACGCACGTTTCTAGGTTTTCCTCCAGGATTACCTGCTGCGCGTTTTCTTCTAACAGCACTCTTTCGTTGAGCTGCTGTCATTCTTTTCGCTTTTGCTCTTGGCACACACTTAGGGTATTTTCTTTTACTCTTACCTTTAGCAGATTTTCTACCACATGGTTGGAACTTTCCTTTTTTCTTAGGCGCACCTATATCAACCCAATCTCCTTTGGGGCCTTTCCCAAACCACGCAGTTAATCCGCCAGTAGGTTTAGCCACTTTTTTTCCTCGCTTTTCTTATGCTTTCTTTTCCTTTTTTAAAAATACTTGCAACTTGTTTTTTACCCATAACTTTAGCTCTTTGTTCTCCTACAGTTAATATCTGTATTTTTCTAGCAAAAGGTTTTTTAATTTTTTTAACTTTAGCAACTGTTGCCCTAGCATCAGCAGTAGTAGCAAATTTTATACGGACAGTATCTTTAGGATTTTCGTCTGTATACAATCTACGACCAGACCCTTTAGGTTTTTTACCTGTGCCTACTTTAGGGTCTCTTTTTTTCCTTTTCACTTTTTACCTATAGCCCCCACCTCTTTTCTTATATGTGCGAACTAACCAGCCATTGGCGTACGCAGAAGGATAGACCTTAAACTTTCTTTTAGCCTCAGCTTTTACTCTTGCATACAAAGCTGGATTAGTAGGTTTAGCCCC
>CEOA01008595.1_pt1 | contig 10953 bp, 23 predicted proteins | sample 530251 | NCBI WGS metagenome assembly CEOA01 (sample SAMEA2619838, study PRJEB7988) | marine metagenome | biome: marine biome (ENVO:00000447); feature: surface water layer (ENVO:00002042); material: "saline water (ENVO:00002010), including plankton (ENVO:xxxxxxxx)" | depth 5 m
GTTCTCGTTTTGATTCTTCCATCCGGCAAGCCTGACTTCTACGGTCTCGGCACCAGCTTTGAAGTGCTCCACCAAAAGCCTGCCTTGCGCCGCCGTTATGGTCATTGGCCCCCTCCAGTACGGATGCCTAGGGGTTTCCCTTTTGTTGTTGATGAACAAGCCTCCCTTGCTCTTTTCGCTTCCATAATCCGCCATCAATTTGCTCCTTCTTCTATGGCTTTTCTTTTGGCGGTGAACGCCGCCTTCAGTTCTTCGAACATTTCGGGATAGTGTGACTGCACTGTGGTTATTTCTGCTTGGAAACTGTGCCAATGGCTCTTTAATCCATCGATAGTTGTATTGTCCCGCAGATTTTTTATGCAGGTCTTGCAGAAAAACTTCGCTTGCTGCTCAGTCCAATCAAGACTTTCGATCTTTTCTGGCGCAGGTTCTGATGCTACTGGTTCTGATGCAACAGGTTCTGGCTTGCTTTGTGGTTGAGCGTTTACATGAGCAGGTCTAGTTTCTTTGAACTCGTCTGCCTCATCCTCGCTGTACACATCACCGTGCAGTCCGACTAGCTTGAGGATCACTCGATCCTTGGCTCGCTTCTCTGCCATCGCAAATGGATAGCTGTTCTTGTTGTTGTAAGGCGCTGCCTCACCGATGCTCCATTCGGATAGCTCACCCATGCGCCCTGTCACCAGCACCACCACCTCTTTCGCTGAGACGTTTGCAGTCAATATTTGTGGTGCATCGAATACAACCTTTCGGTGCGCAGCCACCTTCTCCAAAGCTTTGTGCAACAGGACATAGGTGCCATGACAATCCCATCCCGCTTGTTGTGGGGTCAGCCCTATCTCCTTTAGTACTTCAATTACCTTCTCAGGTACGTTGTTTTTCGCCATTTTAGCCACTCCTTTGGCTTGAGAACGGATGCACTAGATAGCCAGACAGATCACACCTGAACTGCTTAGCATTTACCCCATGCTCCTTTTCTATCTGTGATTCCATAAAGGTCACTAGCTCTAACGGTTCCAAAGAATCGAACATCTGGAACTCCATCTCGGCTATCAGTCCTTTCGCCCAAGTAAATTTGACCTTGCCAGCGTTTGGCACCATCTTGAGTTGTGGTATCTGGGTGATGCTCCAAATGCCCACCATCTTCTCGAAGACAGTCTTGTCGGTTTCAATCATTTGTTTTTCCAATCATATTCTGGGTAAGCCTTACGCATGCCTGCATTGATCAAACCTAGGTACTGATTCATGCCTTGCTCGGTGGTTGGAACGCCATGCGCTTCGGTAATCTGCGTATGGAGATTCGCGGCATCTATTGCCATTTCCAACTCCAGATCTGTTTCTGGATTCGTAAACCAAGGATTGTTTTTTCCCCAAGCTTTAACTCGTTCTTCAAACTTTTGATCGGGATCGGTCATAGGGTTTCCTGCCACTGATCACAAAACTCTGCGACACGACACCAGTTACCGGCACACCTTGTGTATTCACCGAGTCTGTGTTCGATATGGTGTTTGTTATCCAGTTCTTTTTGTTCGATGTAAGACTGTGCCTCTTCTTGCGAATCAAACACTCGTAACGCACGTTTGTTCGTACCCTTCTTGACCGCGTAGGTTGATGGCTTTGTCCATCGCTCCTCGTCGGTGCAATCAGGGAGCCGTTCGTCCACAAGGTTGCGGAACTCAGCATCTTTGTGCAGTCCTATCCTGTGATCCATGAAAGCGTCTTGCTCTTCATCACTCCACATAGGTATGTCTAATGTAGCGATGGGTGCCTGGGGATAATCATCGCTTGATTCCGCCTGCCGCCGGTTCCAGTCCCGCATCACCGCAATGATGCTCAGCTTCTTGGAATGGACGCCCTTGGCATGTCTCATCAACCATGCGTAGGCGTTGAGTTGATATTCCCACTCAACTTTTTCATGAATCACTGCCCACACCGAGGTGCATTTGTAATCACTAGGGCCATCTGCATCTTGCAGATCTATCGCCCCCGATATCACCCAGCCATCGACTTCGACAAACAGCCGCTCTTCACTGATTACATCCTCGCCGGAGTGATCTTCAAAGACCTTATGCACCGCAGTGCCAAGTACACTCCAGAGTTTTTCACTGATGTCTTCTTCCAAAGAATCCCAGTGTCTTTCTCTGAGTATGCGTACTCTAGGCGAGTCAATCAGTTGAGTAACGGATCTGTGGCTATTCCCACGGGTGTAGTCATCACGGCTCAAAGCCTTGACTATCGGTGCAGCCAGATTGTGATGGTTTGTTATCTTCACGCATCGGCCCCTTTTTGCAATAAACGCGCACGACCAATTCGTGATCGACGTATTGCTTGCCGATAAAGAACTCTCTTTCCGGCGGATTCTCCGCCTTTACTAGATATCTTTTGTAAGCTGATCGGATGGCGTCGGACTTCCGTTTTAAAGAGTCCTCGGTTACGGGGATGTCGTATGCGTCTTTGTAAAACATTTGATCCCACGGTATGGTTGGGATTGACTCCCTTGGTTCTCGCAGTTGCATGTCCACGTTCTTTTTGATTTCTAAAGTCATAACTCCTATCTCTCTCATTGTAGACCGCGAAACCGCGATCCTCTTGATCGATCACAAAATTTCCTATCTTGCTCATCGTTTTCTCCTGTTGGCTTGCCAAGTATAACGACCAGCGATACCATGCACAACATCTTTCGTACCACAATTATGGGTGAGCCTGCATCGAAAGCAAATTCGCGCAGGATGGTCACGATTGCGGGGAGAGCTAGGTTCATCAAAAGCCAGAAGGCAATTGATTACGTCAAAGCTTTTGAGAAGCAGTGCCTGAAGCTGGATGAACTGATCGAAGGAGATGTGAAGGTGACGATAACAATTTATTACAGGACACGCAGACCTGATCTCGATGAGTCTGTGATCCTAGATTGTTTGGAGGGCTTCGCTTACAAAAATGACCGACAAGTTAAGGAGAAACACATTTACCATGGGCTTGATAAAGAAAAACCAAGGGCAGAGATCACCGTTGAGCCACTCGTTTGAGGCGGCAAAGGCGATAGTCTCTTTGTCCTTTCGAGATTTGAGTAACTCAGATGCCGACATCAGGCTAGAGTCTGCTCAGTTCTTGATGGGGAACACGCTAAAAACCTTCACAGACATCCTCAATATTGATGATTCAGAAATAAAATCATTAGCGAGGTTTGCTTTGAAAGAGGACGTTGGCCCAAGGAGGAGAGCAGCAGCCAAGGAGGCTTCGAGGAAGTTTGCTGCTCTTTGCGAACGTTCTCTGAGTACGTCCTCTACCAAACTTTAAGTTTGGGGGGCTGGCCTTCGTGGAGTACGTCCTCAAATAAATATCATTTTTTTCAACGGTTCGCAAGGAGAATGCTTTGAACCAGGAAGACCTAGAATATTGGATAAAATCTAATGGAGTTGGGAGACATATTTGCCCCGTCTGCTCGCCGGACAGGAAAAAGAAGCATGAAAAAACACTGAGCGTCCATCAAGACGCTGACGCTTTCCTATATCAGTGCTGGCATTGCACGATGTCGGGCAAGGTGAGTGCCAAAAACGATTGGGATATACCCGTCAAGGCACCCGTCAAAGCAATCAGTCTGCCTAAGCAATCAGACAAAGCCCTCGCTGATGCATTCCTACGCAACAGAGGGATAGATCCCGATCTGGTGGACGGGTATCAGGTAGTCGCTGGCACCAAATACTTCGGCGGCGCAGGCGAGCACAGTGCTGTTGGCTTCGTTTATGGAGACAATGAGGCTATCAAGTGGCGGTCTGTCGAGGGCAAACACTTCATTCAAGATGGCAGCGCAGGCACGTTGTGGGGCATTGAGCATGCCGACGAAGAAAAGACCAAGACTATAATCATCACGGAGGGAGAGTGCGATTGTCTGGCTATTGTGTCAGCGATAGAGCGATCCCCTGAGACTGTTGTCGTGAGTGTACCGAATGGGGCACCACACAAGGTTAGCAATCGGCGCGTTGATCCGAGCGAGGACAGAAAGTTCGCTTACCTTTGGAAAGCAAAATCTGTCCTTGAGTCTGCTGAAAGAATCATACTGGCAATGGATGATGACGAACCAGGCGAAGCTCTGGGTGAAGAGATCATGCGTCGTGTTGGTAGAGCCAAGTGCTATCACCTCGAACTGCCGGAAGACTGCAAAGATGCCAACGAGTTCTTGCAGAAGCATGGCCCTGAAGAACTGTGCCGTGCGGTGGAGGAGCCAGTGCCGACGCCTCTGGTTGGCGTATATCAGGCAAACGACTATGCAGAGGACGTTAGTTTTCTCTATGACAAGGGTTTGATGGGTGGCCTTAGCACGGGGTTCAGTTGTCTAGACGGCCTTTATACGGTCTTACAGGGCCAGCTAACGGTGGTCACTGGTCAGCCTGGATCAGGCAAGTCAGAGTTTATAGACGCGGTTCTGGTCAATCTTGCGGAGCAGCATCAATGGAAGTTCGCTATCTGCTCTTTCGAGAACCCGCCGCCGATGCATATCATCAAGCTTGCAGAGAAGCATGCCCGAAAGCCTTTCTTCCAAGGACTGCATGAACGCATGTCTAAAGAAGAACTAGCTGACGCTAGTGCGTGGGTCAACAATCATTTTGCTTTTCTGGAGAGCAAGGACAGTGAAGCTGCGACGATAGATAACATCATAGACCGCACAAAGATGGCGGTCATGCGCCTAGGTTGCAGGGGACTGGTGATTGACCCGTACAACTATATCGCCCAAGGCAACACTGACAAAGAGCATCAAGCGATATCGGACATGCTGACCCGCATGGTTCAGTTTGCGAGAAGTCATGACCTGCACATCTGGTTCATCGCACATCCAGCTAAGATGCGAGCAAACGACTCAGGCGTGATGCCCATACCCAACGGCAATCACATCTCAGGCTCCGCCGCTTGGTTTGCGAAAGCAGATTGCGGGATTACCGTCCACCGTGCAGAGGAGCACATTGAGGTTCATTCCTGGAAGTGTCGGTTCAAATGGGTCGGTACAGTGGGGCAGGCATCTCTGACCTATGATCCCGTCACTGGGCGGTATCGAGATCGTGTGATAGAACCAGAAGTTTCTGAGATAAAATCAATCGGGCAAGGGGATTACCATGAAACGAAAAGCGACTGGGACTGGTGATAAGCCAATAAACGACGTTGGCAATAAGGCTCTGCATGACCAGCATGAGGTGCAGTTAGAGGAGTCCGAGGACGGCTCGTTCCGCGCAAGGGTCACTGATCAGTTGCACATAGACAAGGTTCTTCTCAAGAGCCAGATCACTGTGGCCCAGCACAAAGCGGCGGAGTATCTTCTCCAGATATTTGTAGATGCAGGTGTCTTTATCAAAACAGTTGACCACACATCGGCGCTGTCGGGGATGACGGGCGGCAAACCGCCAAGCATGTTTACATCTGGGCTAATGAAGCTCAGAGACGTTTCTCTCTGCGTTGAAGAGGCAGTTGGCGAGGATGATGCGTTTAAGGTTTGCGTCACTGTTGCGAAAGACTATCCAATCCACGATGAAGATTTGGACGTGTTCCGAAAAGCATTCGACGCCATCGATCAAGCGTATTTAACTTAGTCTTTCGGGGTCTTGCATAATCCAAAAGCGTTTGAGATTCTTGACCTGTCGGTTATTTTTCTCCTTAACTTTTTCCGACAACCTCCCAGAACCCTGCCCGTCAAAAGCATTCTCCAGTTGGTTGGCGGGTAGGGTTCACTCTAAAGGGGTCAAGTGAAAATCGATAATGAAGTCAAGACTGGCATCCTGATTGGGCTTGGCGTCGTAGCTGCCCTGTATGCCCTTGCGTTTGTTCTTTATCTGATCTCGATATGAATCCGGCAGTTGGAGCGATTAAGAGTGATTTCACACTGCCGCCTCCGATCATCGCTCCTATTTCTCTAAGGAAGGGACATGGCGATGTCCTCCGCCTGACGCTGCCGGTCGCCTGACGGCCCAAGCGGCTCATTCCTGCAAAAGTTTCCTCATCTTACGAACATTCATAGACTCAACATCCCCAGACAAAACTTCTGGCAGTGTGCTGATGTCGCCTAGTGTGAGGTCTTTGTACGACATATGGCGCAGCTTCTCATTGTGCGTGTAGAAAACGGTGACCTCATATCGCGGCACGTCTTTGATGCCCTCTGTCAGCTTGCCTAGTATCTCGTCTGCCAAGTTTTTCATCGCCTCCATCTCAGCCATAACAGTCATCAGAGATCCTCCACTTTAGCTTGGAGGGTTGTCCAGGTATTTTTAAAGTGCTTGTTATCTTCTTCCAAGATGCCGTGAAACCAAAAGCAAGTGCCGATGGTGCCGTGAAGTCTAGGGTCATCGGATGATGCGCTCATCAAACGCTGTAGCAAGTCCACTTCAGACTGGGTCAGGGTCACTTCGTATAACCGTTCATCGACAACGTCAGTCATTTGCTATCTCCAAAGATTCATCATCGGTCGGATGGACTGCTGTATGCGTTTGAAGCTCTGAACTCCACTCATACTCCCCTCGACACTGATCCTTAATTGATTTCTCTAGACTAGAGAAACGGCACTGGTCTTTATATATCGCCGCTAGAGACGCTGAGGAAATATCAAGCCCTTGGTTCTCCTCGTTACGCATAGCATCGAAATTCAAAGAGATATGAGCACTATGTATAAGGTCAAGCAAAGCACAGACTTCGCTCACCGATAGGTACAGACGCTCTGGCATATCGAAATCCTGGATTACAGAAATTTCCTTCTCCAGCCTTCTGTTTTTTGCCAGCGCATTGTTCAGTTGCTGACGCAGTTCGTTTTTCGTTTCCGTTTTCATGGGTTTCCTTATTGGTCATATGTTTGTTTGGGGAGGGGCCGCAGCCCCTATTTGGTTTAAAGTTCAAAGATCGTGTCGGGATGTTCCTCAAGAGCGTATTTGCGATGCAAACCCTCAACGAGGTACCCGCTTTGCCGTCTCCAAGTGCGAGCTGCTTTGTAGTGGTGGAAGGTTTCCAACTTGACTTCGTTCATCCACTGTTTCATGTCCATAGATCTATCTCCTTGTTGCGTTTAAACGGCTTGTCTCATCAGTGCGCCGGTAGCCAACCGACACAGACCGCCAAAGGCGGTTTCGACTAAACGTCGAGTATCTTCCCTCCCACATCGTGGCCCCAATCGTCAGCCAGTTTATGCAGGATTTTGCCGAAGTGTTTGCGCTTGGCGCGGAAGAACGATGGAGTCTCGGCATCGTAATAGTTTCTGTCATTTTCGGATGTCAACGCCATCTGATGGATCAGAGTCAATATCTCTGATCTCGCAGCGTCTTGTGGGGTATCGCCGTTATGATTTCGCATGGGTTTCTCCTTCTTGCGTTGTGTGTTACTAACGTAGCTTCAAGCTCCTGCTCCAGATCGAAAGGTAAATTCCGAAACGTGCGAAGAATCAGCAGGATCTCTTCGCCGGTCAGTGCAACATTTTTCACGCTGCGATCCACTGGTTTGCCGTCGGCTCCTGTCTTTGTGGTAACTTCTTTCAAAGTCATACATCTTCTCCTTGTTGATGTTCGTCCAATGTACCATAACTTTCGTCCAATGATACAACTATTTTTCCAATCACTTCCACAAGCCTTGGGACAACGCTGTTGCCTAAAGCTTTAATTCTGTCCACCCGATGGGGAACCCCATGATCCATTCGACGAACGGAGGGTTCAGGGGGCCAGTCTCCCCCGCTTGAGAATTCACCAAGTCTGGGAGGCTGTTGGTCGGTAGTCTGCCCTTGGCCTCGAGTGTCTCGGCTTTCCTGCCGCCCTTGTAGTCCCTGGTCGTGGGGGTCGGGAACATTCCGGCCTTCTTCACTGCCGTTGCCAGACCATCGCCCGATTTCTGGCTGGCTCCCCTCGCGTTGTAGTTCCCGTTGACTGTCGGTGTGGGCCACAGAGCGCGGTCTTTGACCTGCTTTGACAGGCTGAGTTGGTTCGCGGTGTCCATGTTCTTCCAGTCCGAGTTCATCGGGGTGCGCCACATCCGCGCTTGATCGATCAACTGAGTCTGAAACTTCGAGCCGTCCGGCCTCCTCCAGTAGGAGCCCTCCCACTTCCACCCCTTGGCTTCTGCGTCTATCGGTATCCCGCCGCCGGTACTCGCTGCCGGTGTAGCCCACAATCCAGACTCGGTCTCGTCGGTGGCGAGCATCGACGGCACAAGCTGGTAATACAAACGTCCTGACTTCGTAGCCTTCGCGCTCCAAGTCAGCGCACACATCGTCGAGTGCCATTCGGATGAACCCAGAAACGTTCTCGCCAATGACCCAGCGGGGCTGACACTCTCGTATAACTCTAAGCATCTCAGGCCAGAGGTGACGGTCATCGTCCTTCCCTTGTCGGAGTCCCGCGACTGAGAAGGGCTGGCATGGGAATCCTCCGCAAACAACGTCAACTGTTCCCCGATATGATTGTCCATCTAAATCCCTTATATCTTCGTGTATCGGCACGTTAGGCCAGTGCTGGGCCAGCACCTTGCGGCAGAATGAATCCTTCTCACAGAAGGCGACAGTCTCCATACCGGCAGCTTCCAGCCCCAATGAGAACCCACCTATCCCGCTGAAAAGATCCAGCACTTTCATCACCACTCTCCCAACTCCTTGCGCCTTTGTGCTGGGGTTTTATAACCAAGCTCCTTGGCTTTGCGTCTGTTCTGAGAGATGTTGTACTTAGGTTCATACTTTTTGATCAGCCTCCGTTCCCAGTAGGTCATGCGATTGTGACGGCAATACAGTATGCGAAAAGAATCGAATTCTTTTTTCGCTTCCTTCTTATGGGTGGCTAAGCGTGAGAAAACATTAGAGGACTGCCCGACATAAACAACTTCGGCACCTTGATATAGAACGTAGATCGCTGGACGCATGACCTGATCTACATATTGTCGCTTCTTGCTCACGAAAAAGTTATCAGGCAACGCCCACCGCCACCGTGATCTTGTAGCAGGATTTTGGGAAAGCTCAGTAGGTTTCAAAGGCGGATCGTTCTTAGCCTGTATCACCTCCCAAGCGTGTTTTGCGGCAGTGATTTCTCTTTGCGATTTATGATAATCCAAGAAGCCGGTGCTGCCTCCAACTTGGATAGAGCTGCTTTGGTTAAAGATAATCGTGTTAGAGGTGGACTGGCCGACGATAAAATGACCACTCGTCACGCCATATGACGTGCGAGGATTAGTTTCTAGTTTCAGTATGCGTCCCGTATCTATGTGGCCTACACCTGAAGAATTATTCGCTAACATCGGTCATCCTCAGTTTTGGGCGCAAGACGTACCTCTTTGGGCGCAAGACGTACCTGCCCTTGGGGATGCCGCCGTCTGAGTTCGATCCGGCAGATGTTCAAGGTGTCGAGCCACTGCTTGCTTTGTTCTTCGGACGCATCGGGATATCCAACCATCAGGGTTGCCATGTTTTGTAGGGTCTCCTGGATTTCGCTGATCTTCTCCATCTTGATCACCTTTTCACGCATTTCGTGAATGAATTGTTGGCTCATTGGATCTGCCTCAGATTGGCTTGGTTGGTGCGCTCTGCCTCAAATTTCATTCGTTTGATCTCCATCAGCTTGAGCGTCTTTTGCACCTTCAACCTAGCCAGTTGGAGTTCGCGGTATTTATCGGCCCATTCAACGTCGGCTTGCACATTTGCCTCTGCTTTGGTCGCGGTCGCGCCAGCGTCCATCAAAGCCTTCTTTGTAGCAGAGCAGAATGCTTTGTAGTTGGTCTCGATTTCGATCACTTCCTCGCTGGCCTTGACCCACGACTCCCAAATGTCTTCTATCCCTTCGACAATCTGATGCAGTGCATTCTTTTGCAGGTTATCTTTTTCTTCCTGTTCCAATCGCTTGAATTCCATCATGAGTTTTTCGCGTGGGTCTTCCACTGGTTTCTCCTTAATAACTTGTCCACGTTATTGATCTGCACTTGCAAATCAGCAAGGTGCTGCTTCGACTCACTGGTCAGGTACGACTTGTCGCAGAGCTTGAGTCGTAACCCCTGAGACCCTTTCTCTTCCTTCAAATAGATCACTTGCGCCATCTGCATTCGCATTATTCTTCTTCCTCCTCTAGCTCAGGATTTCTCAGTAGTTCGAGTGAAATCATTTTCCACTTCTTTCTTTTGTAGCGTTGGATGAAGAGCTTGTACCCTTCACTGTCGCGCTCGTTGCACCATTCCAACGCCACCTCTGTGCTGAACGTTGTTTCGTTCTGACCTGCCTGGTCATCATGGGTGGCGGTCAATATGTAAAACGAATCGCTCACCGCATCTATCCGGCTTCACTGCGAATCACACGAGCCTGATAACGCAATCGGTCTAAAAGTTCCGTGCAAGCATCTGCTTGGTCGAGATAGAGGTTTCTCATGTCATCGTTAACTGATCGTCCGGCTCTCTGATCGAAGCCGTCCTCAGCGCGTAAGGTTAACTGTCGGATGATCTCGATCTGCTCGTCGGTCAGGTTGCTCAAATCCATGTCAGCAATTTTTTTTGCTCGGTCGTGAATGTCGATAGTCATTTCAATCTCCTTGGGCCGCTATGCGGCCTCTCCGTTGTAAACTTTGACGTTGCCCAAGCGAAACCATTTGATCTCGCCCTGAGTGCTGCGTCTGCCTCTCCCAGTTTTGGTGACTCGCTGACCCCAGATGTACGGGTTTTCTAAACCAACCTCTAGGGAGTAAAGGATGTCATCAAGGTAAGTGTCGTAGACGATTCCCGACTTGCTGATCACTTGGAAGTGGTTGCCGTTGCCTCGATTTGCGGCAGCGATTGCTTCTTCGATTTTCATGCTGCCTCCTCGGTCTGGTTCTCAGGTTGTGCCTTGACGATGTAATCCACCGCCTTTTGCGCTTCGGCTGCGGCCTTGAATATGTAGTCCACATCATTGCCAAGTGCGGTCAGCCATGACGCAACGTAATGCCCGTGATCTTCTCGCGCCTCGTTGGTCACGCCCAACTCCACGCA
>CEOA01000819.1_pt1 | contig 10943 bp, 27 predicted proteins | sample 530251 | NCBI WGS metagenome assembly CEOA01 (sample SAMEA2619838, study PRJEB7988) | marine metagenome | biome: marine biome (ENVO:00000447); feature: surface water layer (ENVO:00002042); material: "saline water (ENVO:00002010), including plankton (ENVO:xxxxxxxx)" | depth 5 m
AGATAAATAAGACTTAGTGTGTCTGAAAAGCGGTCTTAGACCGAGAGTGGTGTAACTCCGGAGGTTACAACGTTGGGTTCGATTCCCACCAGGCGCCCAAAAAAATTAAAAAAAGGCTTGACATTAACAAAATAATGTCGTATATTTATGTATGATATTTGATTGATAAATAAAGATTTGATCGTGAGTGGTTTTGTAGTTTTCTTCTCTAATTGAAAACGAGGACATTTCAGACTTTTCATTTTAATTCAGAGTACTGAAATAGGCGGGTGGGACATTTTTGATTTGCGGTGGAAGTATCAAGGGTGATACGCTTCTATTCCATAGAAGAGGGTGGAGTTCGATTCTCTAACACCGCTCAATAACTGACCTGAGAGGCGCCTTAGGTCGAAGCGAATAGGATGTGATGACATCACTGTTCTATTTCAATAGTCAGGATTCGCTTCGTAAATTTAAGCGGTGAGCTAAAAAATAATCAGCGCTAATAACTGGAGAAAGACAATGGACACAGATGAGTTCGATAATATGACCAACGCACAACAGGCGGACTACCTGATTAAGAGGGTGAGCAGAAAGATAAGTGAGGTGCGCACAGGAGAGTTCTGGACGAAGGATTATGACGAAGGTGAGATGGAAATGATGTTAACCGCTATGTGGGAGGGATACGAGCGCACAGGCGACGACAAAGGGGTTGTGGTGGGTTTTAGCTGATGATAACTGGAGAATCTGACATTGTGTCGGATAACTGGATATAATGGCTACCTGCACTAATTAGTCGTTAACCTAAGCAATATGACAAAATGACAGACCGCTCATACCTATTTTCATCGAGGTGTCATTTTTGCCACTATAAGAATTAATAAACTAAGGTATCATTTATGATAGACACAAAACAAATAATAGAGCTATTGGAGAACATCGACCAGCTTTTAAACGACGGCAACATCGATGACGCTCAAATAGAAATAGCGTTATGGTTAAGAACCTTTTACAAGTTACAAGCACAGCAAAAGGAATCACTACTTTGAAATTCATCTATCTCAACCTATATAAATTTAATCAATCCAAACCCATATGTGAGGTCAACGATGTTCTGGTACAATGGGATGAATGTGATTTATCCAAACTACCACCATTGATAGAGCCCGGCACAGCATCTATGATTTCACACGGGAAGTTTTCCAAATACAATGATGAGGATTTACCCACAACCTTTAGGGATACCGATGGTAACGAACATCTAATAGCTGATATAACTATGTACAAATCTTCTAAGCGTTATTAAATGGATTACAAATTAATTATAGGCGATGGTTGGATTTTTATAGCCGTCGGTCTTTACATCATTTATAAATACATCAAATCAGTAATGGGGTATGATGATGATTGAACAAATAGAACGTAACCTATCCCAACGTGCGGGCTTAGGTTTTTTTATCATGATAGTCATTGGCTTTTTAGCCTTAGTGATTAACCAACCCTACATAACAAACCTCAAGTTTTCCTTTATGGGTTTTTTTATAGCGCTTGTTTTGGTTAGCTTTTTTTTGTTAGGTATGTGGAAAGTAAAGGAGGCATTGGAATCAGATGGAGATTGACCACGTAGCGATTCAGGTTGACGACATAAAGGAATCAATAGATTATTATAAGGGTTATGGAGCCAAGCTTATATATTGGGGTAGAAAGAATAAATACACACCATTCGATATTAAACACGATTGGGCCTTTTTACAATTCGATAACATTAAACTGGCTTTGGTCTCAGGCGAATCACATCCCTATCACATAGCCTTTGCCGTTGATATGTTGGATAGTATGGAGACCACAAAACATAGGGATGGTACTGAGAGTTATTATACGACCGACCCCAGCGGAAACAAAATAGAAATAATAAAATATCCAGAGGGATATTTAGAGGAGTTACAATGACCATAATGGAAGCCTTTAAGATTATGTCTGAGCACTTTGACGACAATGAGGAGTTGGGTGCTTATATCAGAATGTTGACCACCATACCTGAGGGTTCTTTGGATTTGAATGGATTCAACATAGACCTCAAACATTTTGCCGATGAGTTTCACGAGGGTAGGAGCGGTGATAACAATAATTTAACTTTAGATGATTTATTAAACAACGTAGGACTTAGAAAACAATGATATACTTTTTAATGTTACTCGCAATAACGTGTTTGGTTGGCGCATTATATATGTTGATGAACAATGATTAGGGAGATAATACGACCCTTATTACAAGAGATATACCAAGACGATGGTTGGAAGATGTTGGTATGTTGTATGTTGGTTAACCTAACCAATAGAAAACAGGTGGATACTATTAGGGATAAACTATTCAGTAGGTATCCAACACCTAAAGATATGATGAGAGCTAAACATACAGATTTAGTAGATATAATAAAACCATTAGGATTATACAACACACGAGCTGACCGTTTGATAAAGATGAGTGAGGGTTATGTTAACGGATTCAAATCGGTGGATGAGTTATATGGTATAGGACAATACGCTAAAGACTCGTGGGATATATTTCAAAATAATAATTTAAACGTAAAACCAACCGATAAGGTTTTACAAGAATATCTTAGACAAGAGAGCAATCAATGATGTATTTTTTATTAGGTGTACTAGCACCCATATTTTTAAATCTTTTACATATGTGCATCAACATATATGTTTGTGTCGCAAGAGGAAGCGTTATGAGTTTAGCTTTTAGCGGTGCTGGATTCTTTACCAAAAGTATGGGTATGGTTGTAATAATGTATTTGGGAATAGAGACATTTGGACTCAACTTTAAAATTTTTATACCACTACTTAGTTTGTTTTTTCTGATGACGCATTTTATTGAGGCGTTTGTCATACAACACTACATACAACAAAACGTACCAAAACATTTACAAGACTTACAACTATGAGAGAACGAATCACACTCTGGTTTTTTCATAATGTGATGTTGAGAATATTTGGTATTTGGTATGGCAGGCATTTAGCTAAGATTAGGGATAATGGTGAGTTTGGTAGAAAACATAGACCACCGAATTCGGTCTGAAAGGAAACATGCAAAAAAACAAACTCAAGAAAATCAATCTAACTCAGTTTTATATTCAATTGATGACCGCATCAATATTTGCTTTTATGTCAATCAGAGATGAGGACATCCTAAAAATGATGATAGCTTTTTTATTATTATTTAATTGGGGTTTGGGATACTGGCGTCACAGAATAGTTCGTAGAAGAATTAATAACAATATGAATCCGTGGACACAAAGAGATTAAAAAAAGGCTTGACTTTAATAATAAATTTTTTTATATTAGATTAAATAATCAGAAAGTAAACGTAGAATGAAAAGAAAAAAGAAAACTCCTAAAAGAAAAAAGTGTAGCAGCTGTGGAAAAATAAGGGAGGTATCTTTGACAAAAACTATAGTTCCAGCTTATTTTGATTACCAAAATATACCACCTTATCAAAAGGGTAAGAATAAAATAAAGCGTGAGGATTTAAAGGGTGACAGAAAATGCATAATCAAATATTTTTGTGAGGAGTGTAGATGAAGACTAAAGTAGAAATGGCGTTTGAAATTGTTGAGATAATATTAACGCTCATAGCAGGTGGTCTTATATTGTATGTGTTGTTTGGATTCTCACAGGGTATGGCTGCTTGGAACGAACTACATAATTTGATGAATAGATGAACTGGTTTTATTTTCATTGTATTTTAAGTATTGTCATACTTATTGCTGACCACAACGGAACCTTAGAACCGACCATAAATAAGTTTGAGGAAAGTATTGGTATCAGAACAGAAACCGTTAAGGACACAATAGATACGACACCACCATATTACATACCACCGATAGAAAAGGGGGAAGAGGATGACGAAGAAAAGAATTTATAAGTCATCAATTGGAGCTATTCCAAAGATTGTAAACAACATAAGTTTTAAGACACGTAATCAAAAAATATTTTATGACATAATAAGTGAGGAGCAAACTCAATTGGTATTATGTCACGGAATAGCTGGAACAGGTAAAACCTATATTTCAGTTTACAAAGCATTACAGGATGTTTTACGTCGTGGAACTGGTTATGACAAATTGATAATAATAAATCCAACTGTTGACGTTGGTAACGAAGATAAGTTAGGTTATCTACCTGGCGAGTTAGATAAAAAGATTCAACAATATAATGAATCAACCTTTACCATTTTAGATAAGATAGTTGGTAAAGATAAGGCTACAAAATTGTTAGCTGATAACAAAGTTGAGATTAGCGTTTTAAATTTTTTACGTGGGGTCAACTTAGAAAATTGTTATGTGATATTGGATGAGGCGCAAAACGTATCACCAATGCAAATTAAAACTTTGATGACCAGAATATCTAATAATTGTAAAATGATAATGCAAGGTGATTTATCCCAATGTGATAAGTATAAAACTAATGGTGTGACAAACTATGAGAAGAGTGGATTCTATGATGCATGGTTTAGACTCAAAGGTGTTGAGGGTGTGAACCATATGGAATTCGATAGAGAGGATTCGGTTAGACATCCATTAGTAAAAAGGATTTTAAAAACTTACGAAGATGAACATCTAATAAATTTAAGTAATAATAAATAAGAGGTTATAAATGAGATATGGTTATGCATGTATCAACATGCGATTGTCCTACCCACAGAAATATGGTGGAAAAGAAAAAGGAGTTAAACCAATAACAACAGGCCGTAGTATGATTAAGAGAACTTTTGAAACCAAAGGTTTGGATTATGCTTCAGAGCTCACATTATTAAATGTAAAGGATTTAGATACTATTATAGATTATAACGTTATGTATGGTTATAACTTTTTTAGGATAACAAGCGGTTTAGCTCCGTGGAAATCTGAATATAGTTGGGATGACCTTAAGGACATAGAGGACATTCGATGGTATCTTCATTCAGTAGGTATTAAAGCTGAAACGCATGATGTTCGTATCACCAGTCATCCAGGCCCTTTCAATGTTTTGACCTCACCACACGAACACGTTGTTAAGAATTGTATAGGAGATTTAACTGACCACGCTGATGTATTTGATATGATGGGATTAAGTCGTACACCTTATAATAAAATAAACATCCATTTAGGTGGAGCTTATGGAGATAAGGAATCTGCTATGGAGAGGTTCTGCAAAAATTTTGAACAACTACCCGAATCGGCTAAAACACGCCTAACCGTAGAGAACGATGATAAGGCTTCGATGTATTCGGTTCAGGAGTTATATGATGGAATATATAAGCGAATCGGTATACCGATTGTATTTGATTATCACCACCATAGATTCTGCGATGGTGGGCTTACAGAGCAAGAGGCTTTGGAACTAGCTATGTCTACCTGGCCCAAAGATATTGTGCCAGTAGTTCACTATTCCGAAAGTAGAAGTAAAGAACAAATGGATGAATCGATTAAACCACAAGCTCACTCTGATTATGTTTACGATTATATCGATACATATGGTAACGATGTTGACATTATGATTGAGGCTAAACACAAAGAGTTAGCTGTTGATAAATACAAAAAATTACACCAAAGGGTTCATCAAAGTAATTCTCTTTTTGACAAAAAATCTAATAATTATATCTATGGATGAAATAAAGAAAATAGAGGAATGGATAGTCAATTATTTAGAAAAGCCAAACGAAAATTTCGGTGGTATGCCTGTTTGTCCTTTTGTAAAGAAAGAAAGAATAACAGAAAAATTATTAATAGATGTTTGGAAGCCTGAAGAAAAATCTTTTTTACAATTATTAGAAAAGTTAGATAAGTCTGAAAAATATACATCGGCACTTTTGGTTTGTAAAGATACCGAAGATATTAAATGGGAAGAGGTAGATAGAAAAAAATTCCAAAAAACAATTCAGTTGTTAATGAAAGAAAAAGGTTACGACAATCTTAAGGCTTTATGTTTTTCACCTTTTGAAGAACATACCGCAGCTGGCGAAGAGACTAGAAAAGGTTCACCATATTTTTTAATTAACATAGCTGAGAGTAAAGAGTTGAACGAAGCGCACAGAGCCCTATGGAAAACAAATTACTTTGATAACTTTACGGAAAAGGAGATTAAGGAATTAAAAGTATATCCAAAAAATAAAAAGATATTATGAAGTGGAGTAAACGCCATAGAAAAACTTTTGGTAAGAAAACTAAAGAGAACGACCCAACGACTAATAACTTTAGATATCCACCTAAACCAGATTCGTATTACACAAAAGTGCCAGGTCATTGTAGATGGTGTAATAAAATGATTACCAAAGAAGATGGTTCTATAAACGAGAGACGCAATTGGCATGAGGATTGCTCTGATGAATATATGTTTTATTTTCACTCAGCCGCCACAAGAGATAAAGTTTATGAGAGAGATAGAGGTAGATGTAATTATTGTGAGAAAAATTATATGGCGTGGGAAGTTGACCACATTAGACCGTTAGCTGAACAAAAAGGTTTAAAGCCAGAGGAGTTGGATTGGTCATATTGGCATATGGATAATTTACAAACATTATGTTACAAATGTCACAAAGAAAAATCTGGTAAGGAATTAAAAAATAAGTTTAAGATGATTAGAGAAAAAAAATCAAAAGTTCAAATAAAAAAACTTAAGACTTTTTTATAAATGTTTTTGAAAAAATTATTATATTTATATTTGTTAATATGGAGAAAGTTAATGGATAAGGTAAAAGAAAAAATAAAAAAAGGGTTTGACCCACAAATAGATATATTGCATGGTGGGGATGGTTTACCAGATTGGATGCAATATACGATTACCATTATGATGTTCGCAACTTTAGGTGGAGTGTTGTGGTTACTATTTCATCCAGTTTTAGATTTAGATGAAACCCATAGAGATTTATTAAATATATTATTAGGTAGCTTTATCGCATCATTTGGAAAAGTTATTGATTTTTGGTTTAAGCATGATAAGAAAAAAACTAACACGAATACTTAGTTTTTTATTATCATTAGTAAGGAGTAATTTTATGAAAGTAGAAAAAACATTAACAACATTTGATGAGATTATACAAATCACATTAGACCACGAAGGTGGGTATGTTCACGACCCAAAAGATTTAGGTGGTGAAACTAATTATGGAATAGCTAAAAGATTTTATCCCGATGTTGATATTAAGAACTTAACAGAAGAAGGCGCTAAGGAAATTTATAAAAAAGATTATTGGGATAAAAATAAAGTAGACCAATTACCTGACGACTTAAAACACATCTTCTTTGATATGTGCGTAAATCAGGGTAGGGGAACTGCTGTAAAAATATTACAGCGAGCAATCAATGGTAAGGGAGGTGATTTAACCGTTGATGGTGGATTCGGGCCAGGAACAAAAGCGGCTTTAGAAAAATATAAACCATCCACCGATAGAGTTCGTTGTTATAGGCTTAAACATTATTATGATTTAGTTAATAAAAAGCCAGAGCAAGAAAGATTTATTTATGGTTGGTATAGGAGAGCTTTATCAGTTTAAATAAAGATTGTTATGAAAGAAGTTGAAAGGGGTGCGGGTATTATTACCTACACCTTATTGAATGGAAATAAACCACTATTCTTAATACTTAAAGGTGGTGCTACAATTTGGGGATTTCCAAAAGGACATATAGAGGACGGAGAACTTCCGTTACAGGCTGCTAAAAGAGAAACCTATGAGGAGACAGGTATAAATCCATCATTCTTACATAGTGATTGGAAAGTGGTGGATAGGTTTATGGTTCGTAAAAATTTAACAACAGGTAAGGTATACAAAATACCTAAGTTAAAATTTGTTACTTACTTCTTAGGAAGAACAAATAATCTAAAGGTTAAGTTATCAGATGAACACACAGATTATAGGTGGGTTCCATATAGTGTAGCCAGAAATATGTTGAGATTCAATAAAGACCTTTTGGAAAATGTTATGAGTTATTTAAAATTATATTACAAAGAAATAGAGGCGTAATGTTTGAAAGAGAACAGAAAAAATTAGTGAAACATTTTGATGGTATAAGTGCTGTCATACAAGAATTAAGAGTTATATTAGATGAGTTATATATGAATGAAAAACTTGAGGATGACCATAATCCGGCTTATTCTAAAGTCATAAATTCACTTGACAAACTCTACATAATAAGAAGAGATTTTGAAGAATTAAGAGATAAGGTTAGGAGAAATGATGTTTGAATTTATGGTGGTTTCGTTACTAATTTACATAGCTATTAAAATGACGGATAATAACAGACCGAGGTTTTAATGAACGATGTGTTACATTTTTTAAAACATTTAGTAGGATTGTGTGGAGAGTATTCCCACCCAAGTTTAATTTTGACTGGTGGAGTTTTTATTACGACGTTAAGTTTGTATTGGAAAAAAATAATTGATTACACAAAAGACTTTTTTTAATGGATTGGTTCGTTAAAGACGATGCCCCAAAAGAAGTTAAAATAGCCTTAGAGGCTTTTTTAGAACAATCACGTATAATCGTTGAATATGATTTAGATAACATGCCCGCAGAATATATGATAAATTTATTTAGAGCTATATCTAAATATCCACAATACGATTATTTGGTTGATGAGATTTTAGCTATTATAATTTCAGAGTTAGGAGAAACAGTATGAGTAAATATAAATCGAAAGATGGTATAGAATTAAGTCTTAGCGCGGACAATTCTACCAATAACCTTATAAAAGAGGTGGTCACCGAAGCTATTAAGATGGGTGATAAACAAAGATATTGGAGTTCACAATGGAGAGACATAAGAAATTTTCTAATTGAAAATTTTGATATTATGGCACCACCTTATGGTAAAAGCGGAACCGTCAATAAGAGGAATAATCCTTATCCGTCATTGGAGATGCCGTGGGATGAATTTGAGAAAAACCTCAATCCAGAAAAGAATCTTTGATATTTATCTATGAATGATGTTTTACATTTGATATTGATGAAAGACCCTTTTGATAGAATACTAAGTGGAGTTAAGAGAATAGAATATCGTGATAAGACAGATTATTGGAAAACTCGCTTAGAAAATAAAAAGTTTGATAAAATACATTTTAGAAATGGTTATCAGAAGGACGCTAGGCAAATGATAGTCGAACATAAAGGTATGGATATCACTAATCAATATGAAATCAAACTTGGTAAAATTTTAAAAACGGAGAATATAAATGAGTAAGAAATTAAATGTCAGAGAGTATCAAGCAGAATTAATCAAAGTTGTAGATGGTGATACAATTGATTGTTATATTGATTTAGGTTTCAATATCAAAATTAAAAAAAGAGTTAGATATATGGGTATCGATACTTGGGAGAGTAGAACAAGAGATTTAGCTGAAAAAGAAAAAGGTTTGGCTGCTAAAGCAAGAAATAAAGAATTGTTAGAAAGCGGTGTGTTTAAATTGAAATCTTTTGGTACAGGTAAGTTTGGTAGAGTTTTAGGTGAAGTCTTTGTCTCACCTGATTATGTTGGGGAACATATTATTGAATGTATTAATAGTGTTGACAATGATATCGATTTATCAATAGATGGATGGGTAAGCGTTAATGACATATTAATTGAAGAGGGACATGCGTATGATTATGATGGTGGAAAGAAAAAAGATTTCAAAGCTGAAATAAAAGACGAAAAAGAAAAAAGTGAAAATAATGTAAAGGATGTATGATGGAAGTAGTCGTAGCAAAAAGAAAACCGCCAGGTGATAAATGGGAATTTGATGGAAACATTATAGATAATTTGACCGATACACTTAATAAGATTTTTCTTAAAAGAAACGTATCAACATTTGTGGTAAAAGCAAGAGAGGGAGAGATATGTATTGATGATGGAGTTCCTATTATCGAACCAACCAAACCCTTAGATTTATATGGAGAAAATTGATAATGAATAGTTTTTTGAGTGGACTTATTTTATTCAGTAGTTTTTCAATGAGAACACCAAATGATGTTGAGGTTGTCAAAGACGATTATGAAATATCAATTGGTTTTAAAACTGATAAGTTATATGCCAAAAGAGATTGGGAAAGAGAGCGTGGTGAAAAATATATTGATGAAGAGTTTTGGTTTATATTTGAACCTAAAAAAATACCATTGTATATGAAACCAGCGCACGTCAATAAGTCATCTCGAAATCTTAAATACTCTAAGTTAGATACGAGATTTAAAAAAAGTATCTTTAGTTTAGGACACACCGCTTTAGTGGCAGAGGATAAAACAGAGCAGGGATTATCTTTAGGTGTGCAATATAAAAAACAAATTAATGGCAGTCTATCTTTTGAATCAAAATTCGATGCTTACTATTTTAGAGATGAGATAATGAATCAACAAAGATTTGACATTGAGGAATACTTATCTCTCAATTATAAGATATCGGAGAAATTGACATTATCTAATATCTTAGATTACAATGATGTTAAAGGCGTTAAACATTACAAATTTAAAATTGGCATTGAATATAAATTATGAGTTTTATAATTAAATTAATTTATCCATTTTTAGTTATAAAAGAAACAATAAAAATATTTTTCCAAACTTTAAGGTTTAGAAAAAAATTAAATAAGACAACAAAAGTCTTAGATAGCGTTATGATTCGCACATCTCATAACAAAATAACTTTAATATGTAATAACGAAAAGCAGGTGGATAGGGTTAACAAAATATTCAGTAAAAAAAATTCAAAAACTTTTCTAACAAACTACGAAGAGTGGGATGAGGATAAAGATAAAAAATTTATTTTAACTTACGAAATTATGAATGAACAAAAACCTATGATTAACTAAAAAAAATAAAAATGTATTTTGAGATTTTTCTCGATATATATATAATGTTTTTTGACAATTTGGAATTTTGAAAAGTACGAAGAGTAATTAACTTCGTATGGGATTGGCTGAACAATGGGTAACCTTTAGAAGCCCATAAGGC